>Ga0114958_10003898_pt1 | contig 10519 bp, 12 predicted proteins | sample C_130208_EF_Meta_FD_89577 | JGI IMG/M metagenome (GOLD analysis project Ga0114958, IMG submission 89577) | Freshwater microbial communities from Lake Croche, Canada to study carbon cycling - C_130208_EF_MetaG | ecosystem: Environmental > Aquatic > Freshwater > Lake | place: Lake Croche, Canada... | reverse complement strand
TGAAATCTGAAATCTGAAATCTGAAATCTGAAATCTGAAATCTGAAATCTGAAATCTGAAATCTGAAATCTGAAATCTGAAATCTGAAATCTGAAATCTGAAATCTGAAATCTGAAATCTGAACTACTCCTCCTCTTTCTTAATTACTTTTCGGGCAACTTCGATTTTGAATTTCTTGCCTTTCATTTTTTCATCTTTGATGTTGTGCAATAAATCCTGTACTTTGTTGAATTTTACTGCGGCAAAAGAAATAAAATCCTTTACTTCGATTAATCCTAAATCGCCTTTTTCGAGTTTTCCCTTTTGGGAAAAGAAACCAACTACATCAATTTTATTCAACTTATTTTTCTTTCCACCGCTAATATAAATGGTTTGAAATTCAGGTGGTTTTGGCAAAGCAGTCGAATGTTCTACATTCAAAACTGGCATTCCATAATCTATATAATCTAGTTTTTTCTCGCTGTCATGTGCAACAATATAGGCAGTTCCAGAAGCTAACATACGAGCGGTTCTACCGTTTCTATGGGTAAATTCGTCTTCTTTGGATGGTAAATGATAATGAATTACGTGATTCATTTCGGGAATATCGAGTCCACGAGCGGCTAAATCGGTTGTGATTAAATAGCTCATACTTCCGTTTCGGAATTGGATTAAAGCGCGTTCTCTTTCATCCTGATCCATTCCACCATGATAATACGTAGAATAAATTCCTTTTGCGTTTAACGTATCACTAATGCGTTCTGCAGCGTCACGATGATTACAAAACACTAATGCCGATTGTGATTTTAAAGCACAAATTAGGTTGAACAAACTTCCTATTTTGTCTTTTTCTTTTGAAATAACCATTTTCATCGCAAGATTTGTTTTCTCTTCTTGCTCCGGAATATAATCTAAAATCGTTGGGTTTATGACTCTAGTGTATTTTGGAATCTCGATATCGGAAGTTGCCGAAACCAAAACGCGTTTGTTAAGTTTTGATAATTTCCCGATGATGAATGACATTTGCTCATGAAACCCCAATTGCAAGGATTTATCGAATTCATCAAGAATCAAGGTTTCTATTTTGTCAACTCGAAAAGTTCCTCGGTCGATGTGATCGGCAATTCTACCCGGAGTTCCTATTAAAACTGCTGGAGGATTGCTTAAATTCTTGATTTCGGTATCTATGGAATGTCCGCCGTAGCAAACATTTACTTTATAATCGGTTCCCATTTTTTTCCAAACTTGCTCAATTTGCAACGCTAATTCTCGAGATGGAACTAAAATTAAACATTGCACCGATAAAATTTCAGGCTGCAACATTTCGAATATAGGCAATAAGAAAGCCAATGTTTTTCCGGAACCTGTTGGTGATAATAAAAGAATATTATTGTCGCTAAGAATCGTTTCTTGAGCGGCAATTTGCATTTCGTTTAGGTTTTCGATACCTAAATTGTGAAGTATATTGTTGGAATGGTGTTTTTTATTCATTTTGCAAATGTAGAATATTTTTTTGTAGGGACAACTCGCGAGTTGTCCGTACTCGTTGGTTGTTTCTACAATCTATACAAGGGAATTCTCGTCTTCGAACAATAATTTTATGTTTTCGTAGGAATTTTTAAGAATTTCTGGCATTTCGCTTGGACTAAGCCAAACTGCTTTTTCTATTCCTTCTTCGATTTGGCCAACAGGAATTCCTTCAAAATCGGAAAACATTTCGAACCAATGGGTGATTTTTAGTTTGTAAACGCCATTTCTTTTAAAAACGTGGTAGGTTTTTTGAAGTTTTTTGGTAATCCTCAATAGATTTACTCCCGTTTCTTCTTCGACTTCGCGCATTGCGGTTTCCTCAATTTCTTCGCCTTTTTCAGTTCCGCCTTTGGGTAAATCCCATTTTCCACCCCTGAAAATAAACAATACTTCCCCTTTTTTATTATAAACTAATCCTCCACCTGCTTTATTTACGGGGATTTTAGATTTTAACGTTTTCATAATCTCCTTTTCATCTGGATGATAAAGGTAGGCTTTCTTAATTTTATTTTGAAAGATTTTTATTATAAGTTGCTCTATATCAACACTTTCTAATAGAAAAAGTTGAAAATTTGTTTCCTTGCTAATTTCATTTGTCAAGAAAAGTGGTTTGTCATTCACAAAAACTTTATACATTTGTATTATGATATTTAATAAAGATACTGCCGAAAAAACTGCTGAATTGCTTTTGCAAATAAATGCAATTAAATTGAATCCAAGAAATCCTTTTACATGGGCTTCAGGATGGCAATCACCGATTTACTGTGATAACCGAATAATACTGTCGTTTCCGCTCATAAGAAATTATGTTAGAGATGAATTTTCAAAACACATCGAAAAGCAATTTGGAAAGCCTGATGTTATTGCTGGCGTGGCCACAGGAGCAATAGGAATAGGAATGCTAGTTGCCGAAAGTTTAGGACTTCCGTTTGTTTATGTTCGTCCAGAAGCTAAAAAACATGGAAGACAAAACCAAGTTGAAGGTTTTTTGCAAAAAGGACAAAATGTTGTTATTGTAGAAGATTTAATCAGCACTGGAAATAGTAGTTTGATGGCTGTAGACGCTTTGCGCGCTGCTGGAGCTAACATTAAGGGCATGGCTGCCATATTTACTTATGGTTTTGATATTGCCACTGAAAACTTTGAAAAAGCAAATGTGGACTTATTTACATTGAGTAATTATCAAAATTTATTGAATTTGGCTGTGGCCAAAAAATATATTTCCGAAGAAGAAGAGCAAACTTTGAGAGAATGGAACGTAAGTCCATCGACTTGGGGTGTGGAGGTATAAAATAAAAAACAAACCATAAATTGAGGATTAGATTGCTTTGCCACGTGCCTCGCAACACCTCGCAATGACAAAAAAAATGAATTTAGAAAGTCCAAGAGTGACCGTTGAAAAATCAGCAGAAGAATTATTTAATTTATTATCTGATGTAAGAAATTTCGAGAAATTAATGCCTGAAAACATTGCGAAATTTGAAGTTATTGGTGACGATGCTTTTATTTTTGGATTAAAAGGAATGCCAGAAATAAAATTGGTAATCAAAGAAAAACTAGGGCCAAATAAATTAGTTCTTGGAGCTGCAAGCGATAAATTGCCTTTTACTTTGGTAGCGGATATTATTTCGGTTTCGGAGAATTCATCGAGTGTACAATTGCTTTTTGAAGGAGAATTCAACGCTATGATGGGAATGATGATCAAAGGACCTATTGGAAAATTCATTGAAACTTTAGCTGTAAATATGGATAAATTGTAATTTACAATTTAATAATAATCTAGAAACCTTTCTCTAAACAGAAAGGTTTTTTTGTTTTAGTTCGTCAATAAAAGAACAATAGAATATTTAATACAACATTTCAATTTCTTTGATACCGTATTCTGAAACAGAATTATCTTCAAGTAAGACTTCCAACTTTCCAAAGGCGTTTACACCTTGAATAATTCCCATGAATTTTTGGTTGTTTTGGTCTGAAAACGGCATCGGAATTCCTTTTTTGAAAAGTCTATTCGTAAAACTGGTTCGCATTGCTTCTGAATTTTGACTCCACAAGGAACTATTTTGCTCTAATTTTTCGACAATCATAAATAAAATTTCTTGCTTATCAAAAGTCGTCTGGCAAATTACTGCCATGGAAGATGCTTTTGGTAAATTTTCAAAATCAATTTGATTTACATTTAGCCCTAATCCTATTATAGAGTTTATAGTTCCATTGCTTTTAAAGGTGTTTTCAATCAATATACCGCCAATCTTTTTGTTGTATGACATTATGTCGTTAGGCCATTTTATACTTAATTCTGGGATTTTGAATATTTCTAAAGCTTGAATAATAGCGTCTGTAACTACAATATTAATATCAAAAACTTGATTGTTATTTGTGAAAAAATCATCAACAAAAACACTCATTATCAGATTTTTACTTGGCTCTGAGTTCCACACAGCTCCCATTTGACCTTTCCCATTTGTTTGATTCTCGGCCGTAACAACAGTGAAATTTTCAATTGATTGCTTGCTTGATAATCCTTTAAGGAACTCATTTGTAGAATCTATGGCATCGAGTTTGATTAGTTTCATGAGGAGTTTTTTGTGGAACAGAATTTAATATTATGTTAAGGTTCAAAAATAATCACAAAAAATGGTAACTTTACAAACTTATATAAAAATATTTCATGGCAAAAAAGACTATAAATAATGATGTTCTATTAGCAAATATCATCAAGGGAATAGAAGAAGTAAAAGGAAATGATATTGACATTATGGATTTAAGAGAAATAGACACCGCTGTTTGCGACTATTTCATCATCTGCAACGGAAATTCAAACACTCAAGTTAACGCGATAGTTAACTCCATCCAAAAAACAGTTTCAAAAGAAATAAAAGACAAGCCTTGGCATGTTGAAGGTACTGATAATGCGGAATGGGTACTTATGGACTATGTAAATATAGTGGTTCATGTATTTCAAAAACACATCCGAGAATATTATAACATCGAGAGTCTTTGGGGTGATGCAAAAATCACTACAATCGAAAACAAATACTAAAGAAACAACTTCTAATGGCTAAAGATAATAATCCAAATTCGAATAAATTTAAAGTAAGTCCTTGGTTAATTTATGCGGGAATACTATTGATTTTCTTATTCATCAGTTTTATAACTGGAGGTTCTAATTTTTCTGAACCTGCACAATTAACTTCCTCTAGCTTTAATTCTTATTTAGAAAAAGGGCAAATAGAAAAAGTAATCGTTTATAACAAAGCCGAAGCTGAAGTCTTTTTAAGTGCCGCTGCACTAAAAGATCCAGCAAATAAAAAGGTAGCGAATGATCTTTTAGATCGCCCAAACAAAGGGCCTCATTACACTTTTATTATCGGTAACGATCAATTGTTTCAAACTAAATTAGAGAAAGCAGTTGCTGAAGGTAAATTGAAAGATTTTAATTTCTTGCCAAAAAACAATTGGACCGATATCCTTATTAGCTTACTCCCTATTATTATAATTATCGGAGTTTGGATTTTTATTATGAGAAGAATGTCAGGTGGCTCCGGAGGTGGAGGTGGTGGACAAATTTTCAACATAGGAAAATCTAAAGCTAAACTTTTTGATGAAAAAACAGATGTTAAAACCACATTCAAAGATGTTGCTGGTTTAGAAGGTGCAAAAGAAGAAATACAAGAAATTGTAGAATTCTTGAAAAACCCAGAAAAATACACAAATCTTGGAGGTAAAATTCCAAAAGGAGCTTTGCTTGTTGGTCCTCCGGGAACTGGAAAAACATTATTAGCAAAAGCAGTTGCTGGTGAAGCACAAGTACCATTTTTCTCCCTATCAGGTTCAGATTTCGTTGAAATGTTTGTGGGAGTTGGAGCTTCGAGAGTGCGTGATTTGTTCAAACAAGCCAAAGAAAAATCTCCAGCAATCATTTTTATTGACGAAATAGATGCTGTGGGTAGAGCTAGAGGAAAAAGCAATATGTCAGGCGGAAACGACGAACGTGAAAACACATTAAATCAACTACTTACTGAAATGGATGGTTTTGGAACCAATTCAAATGTAATAGTATTAGCTGCAACAAACAGAGCGGATGTATTGGATAAAGCCTTAATGCGTGCGGGACGTTTTGACAGACAAATTTTTGTTGATTTACCAGATATTCGGGAGCGTGCTGAAATCTTCTTAGTGCATCTTGCTCCATTAAAGAAAGTGGAAGGACTTGACACAGAATTTTTAGCCAAACAAACACCTGGTTTTTCTGGTGCTGATATTGCTAATGTATGTAATGAAGCCGCTTTGATAGCTGCCAGACACAATAAAACTGCTGTTGATAAACAAGATTTTCTTGATGCTGTTGATAGAATTGTAGGTGGATTAGAAAAGAAAAATAAAATAGTAACTCCAGACGAAAAGAAAGCAATTGCTATTCATGAAGCGGGACACGCAACTGTAAGTTGGATGCTAGAGCATGCTGCGCCATTAATTAAAGTAACCATTGTTCCTAGAGGTCAAAGTTTAGGTGCTGCTTGGTATTTGCCTGAAGAACGCTTAATTGTTCGTACGGATCAAATGCTAGACGAAATGTGTGCAACCATGGGTGGAAGAGCTGCTGAAAAAGTAACTTTCGACAGAATTTCTACTGGTGCTTTAAGTGATTTAGAAAAAGTTACTAGACAAGCTAGAGCGATGGTTACCATTTATGGATTAAATGATAAAATTGGTAACGTAACTTATTACGATTCAACTGGGCAAAGTGAATACAGCTTTTCTAAACCTTATTCTGAAGAAACAGCGAAGATTATTGATAAAGAAATTTCCTCATTAATAGAAAGTCAATATGAAAGAGCTCTAAAAATTCTTGAAGATAATAAAGATAAATTAAATCAATTGGCCGACATCCTAATAGAAAAAGAAGTTATATTTAAAGACGACTTAGAAGCTATTTTTGGAAAAAGAACTTTTGATAAAAATCTTGAGGAAGTAGTTTCTTAAAACACATAAATTCATATTTATTTTAAAATCTTAATTCAAAAGTAACTTTTGAATTAAGATTTTTTTATCTTTGAACGTTTTCAAGTAAATATATTTAGCATTTTATAAAAATATGAGTCTTTTTAGAAAATTTTTCGGTTCTAACTTACCGCCTTCAGAAGAAGAAAAAGATACGGAATATGGTGGATACTCTCCTGATGTTAATGCACCTATAGATGAACAGTTTATATTTAATTTCAAAAAAAACGGTGGTAAATTTATATACTGTGAAAATACAACTGAAGTTAAAGATCAATTTGAAAACATTCTAGAAGAAAATGATTGGTTTGAAGGGGAAGCTTTGTGCTATGAACCTAATTTATTTAATCTACTTGAAGAAAATAAAATAATTTATAATAATCCAACAAACCCAATCTTCTTATTGGCAAACTGCGAAAATTTAATTGCTAGCGAAGGATCTATATTGTTTTCATCGAAACAAATTAAGCAAAATAAACCCAACGAGTTACCCGCTAACATTATTATTGTCGCAAATACAAGCCAAATAATAGAAACAAAAAGTGATGGACTTAGTGTAATTAAAAAGAAATACCAACGAGATTACCCTACCAATATTACGACAATGAAATATTTCGAAAAGGTGGAAGAGGAAGATTTTACGCAATATGGAACTACTGCTAAAAATTTATATCTGTTGCTATTAGAAGATCTTTAAGATGAATGAAACTCTAAAACGAGCACTTTCTGGAGCGGTTTATATATTATTATTACTTTCTTCTATTTTATATTCAACGGAAAGTTTTTTTATTCTATTTGGACTATTTTTAATAATCACCGTTTATGAATTTTGTAATTTAGTAAAAATCCATAAAGTATTCCCCATAATTTTTGGAACTTTTTTTTATACTTCCGTCACTTTGGTAAGTAATTATAGAGAAAAGACAACAAAAAATTTAAACGAATTTTTTCATACTAATTTAGAGATTTCTATTAGTACAAAGCAACTCGACGTTATATTATTAGTTATTGCATTAGTCGTTTCAATAAAATGCATTCTTTTCTTATTTTATGATAACATTCAAAAAATAAGTACTTCATCAAAATACCTCTATTTATTAGGCTATATTATATTACCATTTATTTTTATTACAAAAATTTCTTTTGGCGTAAATGATTATAATCCTAAAATTATAATTGGTTTGTTTATCTTAATATGGACAAACGACACATTTGCCTATATTGTTGGAAAATCAATAGGAAGAACCAAATTATTTGAAAGAATATCACCTAAAAAGACTATTGAAGGTTTCCTTGGAGGAATCCTATTTTCAGTTTTAGCAGGGTATTTAATTTCAAAATATTACATAAAAGCCAATACACAATTTAGCGACAGATCCATTTTGATTTGGACTACAATCGCTGTCATTGTTGGAGTTATTGGCACAATTGGTGATTTAATTGAATCGAAATTCAAGCGAATTGCAGGAGTAAAAGATAGCGGAAGTATCATGCCTGGACACGGAGGTATTTTAGATCGCTTAGATAGTGCTATCTTTGTAGCACCAATTATATTTTTATTTTACCAAATACTTAACTATGTTTCATAAAGAAGGAGCCCAATCAATTTTAATAGGTACTATTTTTACAGCTATTGTACTTTTATTAACCGATAAATTTATTGATACCAATTGGATCAAAATGACGATTCAAATTGTCGTTTTTTTGCTTTTGATTATCATATTACAATTTTTCAGAAACCCAAAAAGAACCGTTATTATTAATGAAAACCAAATCATTGCTCCAGTAGATGGAAAAGTGGTTGTAATTGAAGAAGTCTTCGAAAGCGAATATTTTAAAGACAAGCGCATTCAGGTTTCTATTTTTATGTCACCAATAAATGTTCACGTAACTCGTTACGCCCTTAGTGGAATTGTAAAATTTAGCAAATACCATCCTGGGAAATTCTTAGTAGCATGGCATCCAAAGGCAAGCGAAGAAAATGAAAGAACTACAATTGTAATTGAAAACAACACTTTCGGAGCTATACTTTATCGTCAAATAGCTGGTGCTCTTGCACGAAGAATCGTTAATTATGCCGAAGAAGGAATTCAAGTAATTCAAGGTACAGATGCTGGTTTTATTAAATTTGGTTCAAGAGTGGATTTATTTTTACCTTTAGGCACTAAAATTGATGTTGTTCTAAATCAAAAAGCCATTGGCGGAAAAACAGTAATTGCAACAAAAATCTAAATGATCGAAAAAGATTTAGAAACAAGATTTGAAGAAGCAGTTGAAATTGCTTCGAAGATGACTCAGGCTTCTCTTCCGCAAGATGTACAATTACGTTTATACGCATTTTACAAGCAAGCCACTTTTGGTACTGCAAATTATAATTCATCCGAGCATTTTGATCTTCGGAATGCGTTCAAAACAAATGCATGGATTCAAATTAGTCATTTATCCGTTGAAGAAGCGAAAGAAAACTATATAGAAATTATAAATTCCTTATTGGAAAAATAGTTTAAATTATGAAAAAGATTCATTTCTTAGTATTGAATTTTGTGTTAGTTACACTTTTATTATCCTGCAATAACAAAAAACTTACTGAAGTAGTTGAAGTGCCACTCCCATCAGCAGAAGAAAAAGTAACTATTGGAAATCCTGATGATATTAAAGCAGAGGATGGCTCTTTTCAATTAGAAAAACTACCTTATTCCTATGATGCTATGGCGCCGAATATATCGCCTGTAACAATGGAAATGCATTATTCCAAACATTATTATACCTACACCAATAATTTAAATAAAGCAATTTCGGGAACCGAATTAGAAAACTTAACCATTGAGGAAGTGTTATCTAAATTAGACCCTAGCAATGTCGAAATCAAAAATAACGCCGGTGGATACTACAACCACTCTTTATATTGGCAGACAATTGGAGCGAAAGCTATTGAACAACCAAAAGATACTTTAGCGACAGCTATAACAACAAAATTCGGATCTTTTGAAGCCTTTACTAGTCAATTCAAAGAAGAAGCTTCCAAACAATTTGGTTCTGCTTGGGTTTGGCTAATTGTGGATAGAACTGGAAATCTACAAATTACAAGCACTCAAAATCAAGATAATCCGCTTATGCGAAATGCCGTTGTTCCTGGAAAACCAATTATGGCCTTAGATCTTTGGGAACATGCTTATTATTTGGATTGCCAATATAAAAGAAAAAATTATGTTGATTCTTTTTTCAATGTTATTAATTGGAAAAAAGTAGGCGAAAATTATGAAGCTGCTATTTTGAAATAACTCTTATCTAAATACAAAAAAAGGGTGCAATATTAATTGCAACCTTTTTTTATTTTATTCATTTTACTTTGAAAAAAATCAAAGTTAAATGGTAAGTTACAATCCAAAAATAAACGATTCTAAAGGTGCAATGCTAATTTGAGCTTTCCCTTCTCCATTTTCTACTCGCAATTGCGTCGTTTTCGTATGATATAATTGATCTGTAATAGTATAAGTTCCGTCTTTCAGGTTCCATTTTTGAATAATATCAGTCGGAATTCTTAGTTCAAAATTACTGGAAGCAAGTGAATAGAAATTAGTCACAATAATCAATTTTTCGGTGTCAGACCATCGCGTGTAGGAATAAATGGCAATATCATAACCGGGTGTAATACCCCGATTAGCAGTTTGAATTTCTTGAAATTTTCCCATTAAGGCGGAACTATTTATAGAAAAGTTCAACAATCTTTTATAAAAATCGCGCAGGTCTTTTTCGTCTTCCGAAAGTTGTCCGCCATCAAATTTTCCTTCGTTCATCCATCTTTGGTGGTTTGGAACACCAATATAATCAAATATAGAAGTTCTGGAATGCGTTCCAAAACCAGCGTTTTCATTTCCGGCTTCGCCCACTTCCTGACCAAAATAAATCATTGTTGGCGATGAACTTATTGTTGCCGAAACAACCATCAAAGGTTTTCCTTTTTGAGGCGATCCTGCAAATTCTGGACTTGCTAAACGTTGTTCGT
>Ga0114958_10003897_pt1 | contig 10523 bp, 9 predicted proteins | sample C_130208_EF_Meta_FD_89577 | JGI IMG/M metagenome (GOLD analysis project Ga0114958, IMG submission 89577) | Freshwater microbial communities from Lake Croche, Canada to study carbon cycling - C_130208_EF_MetaG | ecosystem: Environmental > Aquatic > Freshwater > Lake | place: Lake Croche, Canada... | reverse complement strand
TTCATCATATTTTTCAAATAAACTTGTAGAACTTAGTGGCTTATCACCATCGACCTCTTCAAATAGTATTTTAACTTCTCAAAACCCATTCTTTAGTTACAAAAATGCCCGCAAATATAACAATTATTTAGGTACTTTTTTTAAAAAAGAAGTTCGTATAAAACGAATTAAATTTAAACCGGGTTATTCAAGAATTTGACGTAGTGCTCGAGAATCTATTAATAGCTCCCTTAATTTTAACTTACGTTATCAGTACAGACTTACGAGACATTTACATAGATTACAACATTTGTCTAAACAAACACAAGCCTATATACATGATTTAACATTAAAGAACACACTCTTAAATGCACGTTTTGTAAACGATCATAACACTTCACTAATGTTTGTTACAAATGGTTTAGTTTTTGTAAACGGTGTTCAAACTTCAAACCCCAATCTTAATTTGTTTCAAAATGATTTTATTCAAATTATAGTAAGTTTAAAATATTACATTATTTTTAGATGATTATTAAATTGAAATGCCTCAAAACGTATTCGTTTACGTAAATTATCAAAGACTAAATTTAAAAAATTTAAAATGATGGCGAACAAACAACGATCACGAAATTTACCCGATTGAATTCTTACATCTCGATTAAAATCATTTGATATTCCTAAATATTTAGAGGTTGATTTTTTTACTTTGTCGGCTTTTATTTTATATGAACCTTTTATTTTAAATGACCTTAATTCAATTAACTTTTTAGAATCACGTTCTGAAATTCTTAACATGTATAATTGAAAATATATAAATTAGTTTTATAATTACTACTAGTAATTTTTTATTTATAAACTATGAAATCAAACATCTTTAACTTTTGACAACCCAATTTTTTACAAAATTCTATGTCTGAACGTCGTGTAAAAAGCTTCGTATTAAATTTCGGTCCTCAACATCCAGCTGCTCATGGGGTTTTACGTCTCGTCGTACAACTAAATGGTGAACTTGTTGAACGTGCCGATTCTCACGTTGGTTTTCTTCATCGTGGAACAGAAAAACTAATTGAAAATAGAACTTATTTAAAATCATTACCTTATTTTGATCGTTTAGATTATGTATCAATGATGACTCAAGAACATGCATTTTGTATTGCAATCGAATCTTTAACAAAAACTATTTCACATACCGCACTTTATGTTCAGATTCGTGTTTTATTCGATGAATTAACACGTATTTTAAATCACTTACTTGCTTTATCGTGTCATTCATTGGATGTAGGGAACATGGCTCCAGTTTTTTGAGCATTTGAAGAACGGGAACGCCTTATGGAATTCTATGAACGTGTTTCTGGAGCTCGAATGCATGCTGCATTTTACAGACCTAACGAGATGGACTGAACAGGTTTAAATCATCAATTTTTTTTAGATATTGCACTTTTTGCTAGAGACTGTTTTAAATCTTTAACTGAGATATTTGCTGTTTTAACTACTAATACTATTTGAAAAAGTAGATTAGTTCATGTTGGTGTTATAAACCTAAACGATGCTATATCTTATAGTGCTTCAGGTCCCATTGTTAGGAGTGTTGGTATTAAAAAGGATATGAGATTTTTAAAATCTGAAACTTATTCACATTACTGATTTTTATCTATTCAAGGTTATTTAGGGAAACGTGGAGACAGTTATGATCGTTTCTTAATTAGACTTCGTGAAATGTATGAAAGTGTTAATATTGTTTTCCAAATCTTAGCTAATTTAACTAATATTTCATATAAAGATACAACTAATTTTAATAACTCGAAAACCAATTTTTTTAATTTTTTTGATACATTGTATACAGAAAAATATAATAAATTAAACTATAACACTAAGTACACTTCAATGGAGAGTTTAATTAACCACTTCAAACATTACAGTGAAGGGATTCGTGTACCTCGTGGATTTACCTATAAAGCCGTTGAAGCACCTAAAGGTGAATTCGGGGTATCATTAATTTCTGATGGTACATCTAATCCTTATAGATGTAAAATTCGAACACCAGCTTATCATCATATGCAAATAATGTCCCGAATGTCACAAGGGCATTATTTCGCTGATTTAGTAACAATCCTTGGATCAATTGATATTGTTTTTGGAGATGTCGATCGTTAAAATAAACAACTATGTTGTCTATAACCTTAAGCAATACTTATATTATTTTGTGTATTTCTATAATTCGCGAAGAACAATGAAAACTTTTAGATAATCACCGACGTAAACTATATGTTAAATTCGAACTTAAAAATAAACTTTTTAAAAGTATTATTAAAAATCATACTCTCCCATTATCACATCGATACCTAGCTTCTTTTCATAAATCTAATCTTCCTAGATCCTCATCTATCGTTAAACAATGTAACCGCTGTGTTCAAACCGGACGTAGTTACAGTGTTTTAAAAAAAACCCAATCATCTCGTTTTCATTTTCGTTTTGAATCATATAAGGGGTTATTACCAGGAGTAAGACGCCATAGTTGATAGAGTTATATTATTTATATTATTTTTGTAATACTTATATTATTATATATATGTATTTGTGAAAGCATGATTACTTTATCATTGAACAAAGTATTGAGCCATTTTAACCGCACCTATTCTCTTTCACGCCAGTTCTGACGGGTACGTTATGCATGCATACTTTACTATTTCAGAAATGACTGATATCTATGGTACTTATGTACTAGTTTTTATGATTCTCGGAATTACTGTTTATTATCGTAATACTTTATATCGAGTTTTTTTATTTTCTACCACAGTTAGAACTAAACCTAATGGAGAAGTTTTAAAAAAACGTACTGAACTTTTTAATAATGTTACTAATAAAATTAAAAACGTAACTTTAAATACAAATTCTTATAGAAACTTACGTCGTGTAATTTCCCCTCTTTTTAAAAATATGAATACTCGTTTTAAAAAATAAATAATTTCACGTGTATACTTGACTTTTTTACAATCTTTATTTGACTCTTGTTTAACTCTTTGAAATCTCGATTCTGAACTAAGTTTTCAACATTTTCGTGATAATTTTGTATATATTTATGCTACTGATTATACGTTAGTATTTACTATGAAAATAACTTTATGTATATCCTTTTTAATCGTAATTCGAGGTTGTGTCCCACGATATCGTTACGATTTTTTAACCAAAATGGGTTGAGTTAAATTTTTAGGTTATGTTCTAACTATTTTTTTAATTTCAGTTCTACTTTTTTTAATATGATAACTTTTTATGAAATTTCTTATCAACTTAGTCTTAAGTCTTTCCACATTCTGTCAAAGTATCCTTACGTATAATTTTAAACCTTATTTTCTGTTTCTCACTTCATTCACTTTGAATAAAATCTCAACAACTTTTTTAAACAATTTATTTTTTTGAAAAGTATCAAATTATGCTGATGCTTATTGATTCCTGTATAGTAATAAAAAAACTCTACATGATGTTCGTTATTTATAGAATTATCAAATTTTACTCTGGAAACTAGCTTAATCGGTAAAGCCCTAGATTTTGGGTCTAGTTAGTATAGGTTCGAGTCCTGTGTTTCCAATCTATGATAAATTTAAACTTTGTCTACTTTATAAATCATTTAAAACTTAACATGTCTCGTAAAAACTTCTTTTTTGATGTAAATGTTAATAATAATCTTTTAAATTTTATTTCCCTTTTATATAAACTTAATGTAATTCGAAGATTTATTAAAATAACTCCTAAAACTTATCGAATTTTTACTTCTTGAAGAGACAAGCACTCTACTTCAATCTTTATTAAACTCCACAACCGCGGTCTAAATCCTATTAAATTAAAATTAGCCTCATTACAAATATTAACAACACAGACATTCAACTCCCATTTAATTTTAAATACATCTAAAGGGGTTTTAACCCATAAAGAAGCTATTAATGCCAAGGTCGGCGGTACTTTAATTTGTACAATACTTTAAATTTTACATTATATTATTAAGATTTTATGAACTCTAGTAACAAATTAACTAATAGTCTCCGTTTTAAAAGTCATTTTAAAAGTTTAAATTTTTATTCTATGCCCAATTCCATTTTATTTGTTGTTCGAAAACGACTCAACTTAGTCTTTTATATAGTCACCCTTATAGGATGCTGTCTATTTAGTATTTTATAATTACCAAAATTCAAGAAATTAATAGTATAATTTAGGAAAAACGTATTACTTTTTGTGAAACAAACTTAAACATAGTAAGATTCTAACTTAATAACGTTTTATATATTATTATTTACTTCGTGTATGTTTGACCTTTATCAAAGTACTTTTATCAAAAGTGACCTTTATGAAAAATCAGTACAATAATAATTTTAAAAAAATTATTTACTCTAACCCTTCTATCAATTTTGAAACTGATAAATTAACAAGTGTTGTTTATAATAATATTAGTCCATTTTCTCAAAAATTAACAACCTTACCCAAATATAATTCTCTAGATATAAATAAATCTATTTTAGATAATAATGTTAGTTTATATTTAATTACCAATTCATATTACCAATATACTTATAATTTAAATTTCTTTTATTCCTTACAAAACACATTCAAATTGACTTTTGTATACTTATTAGACGTATTCAAACGAACTATCGGGGATGGATTTATTTATATTCGCGGTCTTTTTATTATTTTCTTTATTGATGCTTGTTTAACAGATGATGAACCCATATGAGAACCAGTAGAATGAAGTTTAGTTCAATCATGAATTTTATTTATATTTATCTTTGCTTGAATTTCAGAAAATTTAATCTCCAGTCGATATGGAAGCTATACCGGTCGTGATAAACGAGTTTGATTTGCGTGATATAAAACCTTTTGACTTATCGAAGGTTGATATATCATGTCTTTAGGTATCGCTTGTTTGTGAGTTATGGTACCTTTTTATTTTGAAATTACATATTCTACATCCTTTTTATTCTCTTGATGAAATTGATACTCTAGAGTTTTCTTTTTTAAATTTATTAGTTTATATACAATTATATTATTTATCGCTTATTTTTTACAAATTAATATTCGATACGCTAATTGACGTAAATCTTTTGTTTTAATTATTTTAATTAATTTTTTTCTTTCATATCTTATTTATATTCATTTCTTTATGAGTTTTTTTGGATATTTTACCGATTCTAATTGATATCATAAAACTAGATTAGTTGATTATGTTCAACTTAGTCATGAACCTAACAAATGATCATGGGGTACTTCAAAACGTGATCATTTCTCGTACCATCGGTCTAGTACGGTATTCTGATTTAAAAATGATGGTCCTTTTGCTAGTTCATTTCTGTTTATGAATTTATTTATGCTTATTTCATTATTTTTGTTGTACATCTATTGGATTACTTTAATTAGAAGAGTTTATGCTACTCAGGAAATTACTTATACATATACAACTTATTGTATTTCTGGATTAAAACAATTCTTTTACTTCTTCTTCTTCATGTTTCTTTTCGTCTTTTTAAGTTTTATGTTTAATTATTGACGTTTACCTATTGAATTTTTCTGAATTTTAAATACCAGCTCTTGATTATCAAACTTTATACTTATTTTATGTGATTACTGAACGTTAATTAAAACAATTTTTTAATGATCGTACTAAAACACTTATTTACTGTGTTATTCGTCAAAGCCGCTAAAGCTCTCGCCTTAAGTGTAACTTTTTTACCTTTAATGGGTTGTGCAGTCGCAACTGGACTCGTTTTCTCCGCTTTAATTAAAGGGATTTCTTATGCCCCTGAACAAGAAGATGTACTTTTCAATTATTCAATTTTAGGTTTTGCCTTTATTGAAAGTTTCGCATTTATGCTTTTCGCCGTCGCCGGTATCGTTTATGCTTTCTAATTTTTATCCTGACAGGATTTTTAAATTAATATGGGTAATATGAGCAATCCTTCTATAAACCGCTGAGGTATAAATACTTTTTGATATAGTTTTTGATATTCAGATAATAGATATTCAGAAAATTTAAAACAAGATTCACTTTTTATAAAACTTTTAAATGTGTATTTATATTATGGGGTTAATATCTCATCAAATATATTTGCTAATTTATATTGATACTCAAAACAATTTACATTTTTACAACTACCTTCGTATTCACGACAACTTACTTTTAAAAACCCCCTTTTACAAACACAATCATCATACTCGTTACGACATAAGACTGATAGTATTTACCCAATGAAATTGTGATTATTAAAATATAATAATTGATTAGTTATAAATTAATATTGATTTCAACAATTTAAGAAAAAACACAAACAAAGTAAAAACAAAACTTTTATAACACGTGATTTATTTAATACACCAGAATCTAAAACTTATAATTCAATTCGTAAAATAAAAACATTATTCTCAATCAACTTCTTTAATAAACTTAACAACAAGTTATATTATCAATTTTAGAGTTATTATAAATTTCTTTTTTTTGTAGCCTCAAATAATAATTGTAGGCTTTATGCATTATTCCGAACTTGACAAACTTGCAATATACTCTTCACGTAATGATGATTATAAACCAATTAATATATCTATTAACTTTAACATACACAACACTTATTCAAACTTACAATCTGTATTAGTTACAAACCTATTAGATAAGACTTTTATCCAACCCACACATTTAAATGAACTTTCAAATATACAAAGTCCTAAAATCTTCTCAACTTTCTTATTTTTGCGCCAATCAACTATTACATCCTTTTTTACTACTAATTTAATTGATATGCCAATCTGTTTTAAAAAAAGTAAATCGTTATATACTAAAACGTTTGAATTACCTTTATTAAAATTTACAAATTTAATTATGCGAGGTGGAGCTAGAGAACAGGTAGTAAAAAACATTAGTTTATCGTTTACGAAATGTTTCACACGAATTATGAAAAATTTTAATTTAATAAATTATACAAAATGAGAACTTCTGTATTCTTGCATTTTATCCGCATCGTACTACCCTACTAATATGTTTAATACTAATATATTACAGAATTCTTTAGATTTACACTCAAAACACACGGTAACAGAAGATGGTCTCATTTTTAATGATTCATTTTTTATAAATAAATTTTTATTCTATAAACTGAATGAATTTTTACCATTATTTAGTTTTTATATTCGAAAAGTTGATAAAAGTATTCGAAAACACTCTCGTGGTAAATCAGGTAAATATACTATAATGTGAAAATATGTACCTATCTACAAACGTTTATATATTACTACTCGATGACTTTTAAAAGATTTAAAATTTCAAAAATCAAAAACATTTAATGAACGACTTTTTAAAACATTAGAAACATTTTTAACAACACCAGAAACAAGTTTTGTTTACAAATTACGAAAGTTTACTCATTATTTTGTTTTCCAAAATTATAAAAAAACACTTTTTAGAACATTAAAATCAACATCATAATTGATTTATGTTGTGGTATGGTAAAAATCAACTCGTTAACTTTAAAAATGTATACAAACGTCGTTCTTATAGATATAATGTCTTTACAAAAACATTAGCTTTTAATGTCTTAAGACATGATAGTTTATCTTTTACAAATGTATTTCTTTATATCCCTTTAGATTGGAATTTAATTTTATTAAAACCAAAAACACTTACGTCTCAAACTAAATTATTATATTTATTTTCAGATACCTATTTCTTTAAAATGTCTATATTAACACCTAATTTAAAGTGATTTTTTGATGTACAGACAAGTACATTAGCCCTTACTAACTTGTATACCCCTAACTTTTATAAGCTTTATTTTAAACAAATTACAAACATTTTTTATAGTTTTTCAAAATTATTCTTTTTAAAATTAAAATTTAAAGGAAAGGGTTACTATATTTACAAAAATAATCGTAACACAATTACACCCCAGTTCGGTCATTCGCATCGAATTTATATTTACTCTTATTTCACGTCAGTAAAATTTTTAACAAAAACTGCAGTTTTTTTATTTGGGTCATCAAAAAAAGATATTTTAACAGTGGGTCATTCTATTAAAAACGCTAAATTTATCAACATTTTTACTGGACGTGGTGTCAGATTTGCACGTCAAATTATTTATAAAAAAACCGGTAAAGTTAGCTCATACCGTTAAATACTACTACCTATATTATTACTAAACGTGTATATTTAATGTTTACTGAATTTATAACTCAACTTTCTCGCCGTTTCATTAAAATTGTATTTTCATACATTTCATGACAAACTAACGAAATCTTCTTTAACCCCTCCTTTTCTATTTTACTTGTCCTTTGTTTATCGGTATTAACTTTATCCATCATCCTTTAATATGGTTTTTGGTTATTTTGTTTGGGAGATTTTGAAGTTTTTTTTTCTGTTGCATCTGTAACCGTTTTAGGTTTTATTGTTTATAATGTAATAAATTGTTTTAGTTTTAGAGAATTATTAAAAAGATTTGGATTTCTTAAAATTTCACGACGAGATTTTTATGAATGTGGTTTTAAACCAACTAAACAACGTACAATTCGCTTACCTATTCAATTTTTACTTATTTGTGTTTTTTTCTTACTTTATGATATTGAATTAATTTTCTTGTTCCCTTTTGTTTCAGGTGTTACATTTATAGGTCTTTATGACAGCTTATTAATTGTATTATTTTTTTTATTACTCTTTTTAAGCCTAATTATCGATTTCAATCGTCATGCATTAGTTTGACAATATTAAGATATTTAGATTTTAAGTTTATAATACGTTTATACGTATGTTAGAAGGTAGATATTTCCGCCGAGTTCAGTGAGGATATCACCCAATTTTTCAAAATATTGATGCAGTGACTAATTGAGGATGAAATTTAGTTTCATTATCAGGAGTTATTTTCTCTTATTTAAATGTTTTCGTCAATAGATTAGTAATACCATTTTCAAGTGTTACTTCTATTATTGGTTTTATGTTGTTATTAACAATTGTAATGCAACTTTTGTCAGGTTTTTTTTTAGGTTGATACTATATTCCTGAACCAGGACTAGTTATTGAACTTCGAGAAGAAATGTTTAATGATACACGTTTTGGTGCTGAAGTATTCTATATGCATGTTCGTGGAGTCGATACTATTTTTGTTTTATCTTATATGCATATTTTAAAAAAAATTTACCTTAAAAATTACGTAACTGCTGAATCTGATGGTTGATTATTAGGAGGTTATGCCTTCTTCTGATTTCATTATATCGTAGCTTTAGGTATCTCTTTAAGTGCTACCCATTTAAGTGATTTAACATTAACCATTATTGCTAATATTTTTTGATCAGTTTTTAACTTCGCTTATAAAACTTATTATATTATTTTTACTAATAAACATTTAAATACAGATCAATTAACTCGACTTATGGTTTTACATTACTTTACCCCTTGATATTATTTATACCTTGTTCAATTACATGTAATGTTTTGTCATGAATCTTGAGATTCTGATAGTGGAGAAAATGTATACGAAGATAAATCCGGTTCTTATGTTTCATGATTTTATGATGCATTCTTAAAAGAAATTCAAGATGCTTGATATTGAACTCTTTTCGTATTTACTTATTTCTTTTTACATCATTTTAATGGTAGTACAGTAAATTATTTCTTCTTTGAACGTTGAAATATTTCTGAACTTGATGAAATTCGATTTTATGGAGTAGCTCCTCATTGATATTTCCGACCTTTAATGGGTTTACTTGTTGTATCACCATCCCACTATGAAGGTCTCATGTGAATGGGTTTATGATTTGTTTTATTAGCAGCTTTACCTATTATTTATAATGGTTACAATTCTAATAATAATTATTTACCAGTTATTCCTATGCAATCTTCTTTATTACAAACTTGTTGTTTTATATTATTTATGTTATCTATGTATTGTACTGCTAGTATGTTACCTTGTGGTCGATACTATTACGCCCCTGAAGGAGGTTATGTAGGGAATCCTTGAGTTAAATTTTCATACCAATATGCTTATTTATACATGGCATGAATTTTACACCATTTAGATACTATTGAACATTTTGGTTTCCAATTCGTTCAAACTGTAGCCCGTCGATGCCTTAGAGTTTATAAAAAAGCTTTAGTTCGAGCACGTTATAGCGCAATCAATTATACTAATTATAGTAATAATTCTGATTCTTCTAAAACACGTTTTACTAATAATTACTATAATACAGCTTTAATTAGCTCTATCAAACATACTAATAGATAATATAGATTTTTATTAAATCTCAATCTAAGTTTTTACTTGTTTATATATTATCCTTCATGTTTTTAACACGTATTGTTTTTTCTTATAACTCTTGACAAACTGCAAAAATTAGTTTAATTAATGAAATCCTTACTAACTTTATTGAAAGTTTTATATTTTTACGAAACTATTATATTTTAAATGATTTAATTTGACAAGACGGGTTTTTAATTGACTTTCTTCAAAAAAAAGTAGTAGATAAATGAATGCGTAAATTTTTAATTTATTCAGCATATTTATTTAATGAACGCTTAGTTT
>Ga0114958_10003893_pt1 | contig 10530 bp, 8 predicted proteins | sample C_130208_EF_Meta_FD_89577 | JGI IMG/M metagenome (GOLD analysis project Ga0114958, IMG submission 89577) | Freshwater microbial communities from Lake Croche, Canada to study carbon cycling - C_130208_EF_MetaG | ecosystem: Environmental > Aquatic > Freshwater > Lake | place: Lake Croche, Canada... | reverse complement strand
GGCTTTAATTGATCTTTACTTAAATTACGCACATCAGCGGGGCTGTTGATATTATTAAGTAGTGGGTAATTAAGTAATGTTTTCATAATAGGTAGTGTGGTTCTCGTATGAACATCAGGTTGATGCACAAACGGAGTAGGGCAGCAACATTGAAATATAAGTTAGTTAACGTTCATTAATATTGTCGCATGACGCCATTAACTGGGGTGTTTACGTCTTTATATTTAAGCTTTTTTATTTTTTAAAGCATGACTCGCTAAATTCTTACCTAAATCCCATATTGAGCCCGGAATTTGATGGGTGTCGGCAATGGCTTTATCAAATGAGTTAACAATATGGTCACGATCTTTTTGCGTCAATATTAACGGTGGCAGTAGTTTGACTACATTCATTCCGTGACCTGCTACTTGAGTCAAAATGTGGTGCTCTTTAAATAGGGGAATAGTAATCATTTGACAGAATAGACCTTTATTGGCCGCTTCTAACATGGCCCAAGCCGCTTTTAGTTTTAAGCTTTTAGGCGAATTAAATTCCACCGCTATCATCATGCCTTTGCCACGAGCTTCTTTAAGGAATTCGTATTTGCCTGATAAGGCATTAAGGCTGTTAATAATATCTGTGCCTAGTGCTAAGCTATTTTCGACTAATTTTTCATTTTCTATGACATGTAATGTCGCTAAACCAGCGGCCATAGCCATATTGTTTTTGCCAAAGGTAGAACCATGTACCACTGCTCTATCCATGCGATTAAAGACGGTATCCATGATCTTTTCAGTCATGGCCACACCACCTACGGGAATAAAACCACCTGAAAGTGCTTTAGCCATACAAATCATATCGGGCTTAGCACCCCAATGATCGATAGCCCAAAATTTGCCTGTTCTACCGATGCCGGTTTGTACTTCATCGGCTACAAACAAGCTGCCGTATTTTTTACATAAGCGTTCTACTTCAGGTAAGTAATTATCATCCGGTATATTTACACCTTTACCTTGTATAGGTTCTACGATGAAGGCGGCAACATCTTTATTGCTGAGTGCGGCTTCAAGCGCTTCTAAGTCATTAAAAGGCACTGAAACACAATCGGGTAATAAGGGGCCAAAACCTTCACGGAATATTTTTTCGCCCATTAAAGATAAAGAGCCCATGGTCAGGCCATGGTAACCATGATCGCAAAATACAATTTTGTCGCGTTTAGTCGTATAGCGAGCAAATTTAATGGCAGACTCAACGGCTTCTGTACCAGAGTTACAAAAGAACATTTTGTTGATATTTTCTGGTGTTGTTTTTAATAGCTCTTTTGCCAGTAAGCCACTTAAGATTGATACATCTAATTGCACAAGATTGGGCAATTCTAGTGTTAATGTTTCTTGTAGCGCCTTAATAACCGTAGGGTGATTGCGTCCAAGCGCAAATACACCAAAGCCACTGTATAAATCTAAAAACTCAGTGCCTTCTTGATCATATAGGTATTGCCCAACTGCACGCTGATAATGTCTGTCATAACCAATGGTCTGTAGCATTCGTACCATCTGTTTATTAAGATATTGCTCATGCAAATCAAATTTATCAGTACTGTGTTGAGCAAATAGTTCGGCGATGCTAAAAGTCATATTCGTAAAGTTGGATTAAAGGTAAAGGTTAAAGTATTTAATTGCTGTTCTTGGAAGAGCGTGACCATCTCAAGATGCTTGGCAATAAGTTTTAAGGTTTTTGTTGCGGCTTTAAAATGCAATCCTAACTTTATTAATCCAGGTAATTCTGTGGGATGCTGTGCTAAGTAAAGCAATAGTTTGCTCAGTGAGACTTCGCCTTGTTCATTGAGTGCGTGAGTAATAGTTAAAGGTAAACTCATTTCTACTGGATCGGCGATAACTCGAATGGCTAAAAAAGGTAAGCTATGTTGATTAGCCACTTTGGCTATGGCTATACTCTCCATATCTAAGGCGACAGCGTTAGTATTGATATGTATTTGTTTCTTATGTTCGCTAGAAGAAACAATGCTTTTACTTTCTGCTAAGCAGCCACTATGTACTTTTAAAAAAGTGGCTAATAATTCTTTTGTATGTTGATGCCAATTAGCATTCACGCTTAATGGAACGGCTTTATTTTCTTCGGTAGCTATTACTCCATTTGCTAGCATTAAATCACCTGATTTTAATGTTTCGCTAAGAGCAGCAGCACAGCCCCAACTGATTAATTTAGTTGCGCCTTGAGAAATAAGGTGTTCAGCTGCTGAGCTAGCATTGATAGGCCCAGTGCCTGAATAAATAACTAATATGTTATTGCTAATAAAACAGCAACTCCCTTTGGTCAATTTCTTTGACGTAAGCGTGCTTAGTTCTTCAGGTAGCGCAACAACGATGCCTGTTATCACTTGTTATTCAGTTCGTTGCGATAACGTGCAAGCGCCCAAAGTGGGAAAAACTTGTCGTAACCATGATATTTTAGATAAAAGACCTTTGGAAAGCCTGGGGCGGTATAGCATTTATCATTCCAAACGCCATCGGTTTGTTGATTGCGTAAAATAAAGTCAATTCCAGCAGCAACTTCGGGGCTATGTGTTTCGTCAGCCGCCATTAAACCTAATAGCGCCCAAGATGTTTGGAATGCCGTGCTGAAGTGATAGCGACCACTGGCTTTTGTATCGTGATAACTATAATTATCTTCGCCCCAGCCACCATCTTCACGTTGCATAGTCTTTAGCCAGTTAACAGCCTTGATATACATAGGGTCATTTTTAGGTAAATCTGTTTGTTCTAAGCCCAGTAATGTCGACCAAGTACCATAAATATAGTTGGTGCCCCAGCGACCAAACCAAGAGCCATCGGCTTCTTGTTCCTTACGTAGGTATTGAATAGTGCGCTCTAACGCAGGCCTATATTCATCATGATTTTGGGCAACTTTTGCCATTAACATGGCGCAACGAGCGCTTACATCCGAGGTAGGAGGATCTAACAGTGCGCCATGATCAGCAAAAGGAATTTCATCTAAATAATAATGGGTATTATCGACATCAAAGGCGCCATAGCCACCATTTTTGGATTGCATGCCCACTATCCAGCGCGTAGCTCTATGGATTGATTCATCTAAATGAGGTAGATTTGAGTCGGCCATGGCAAAAGCAACGACAGCGGTGTCATCTACATCTGGGTAATGAGGGTTTTCAAATTGAAAAGCCCAGCCGCCGCCTTCTAAATCGGGTTTAGAAATGCGCCAGTCACCAGGTTCATCGGATAATTGTTTGCTTTTAAGCCAGTCATAAGCGCGGGTTAGTGCTGAGTGGCTAATGGGTGTTTGATGTTTATCGGCTTCTTGTAAAGCTAAAGCGGCCAGTGCCGTATCCCATACCGGTGATAAACAGGGTTGGCAGTAAGCATCATGTTCATTGATAACTAATAGCTTATCGATTGCTTTGCGGGCAATTCTAATGTGCTCATGGTCTTCAGGTGTTTCTAATAGTAATAAGGCTTCATAAGCACCCATCATGGCTGGGCAGATTGCACCTAAGCCATCTTCGCCATTTAAGCGTTCTATTATCCATTCTTTTGCTTTAGTAATGGCTAATTCATGTGCTTTTTTAGGGATTAGAGGGCGAGTCGTACGTCCTAAATAATCCAAGCCTAAAAAGATTTTATTGAGTAAGGTGCGCTCAGGAAAATAATGCTGTTCTTTATCTGGGTGTGTAACAAAAAGTTCCAGTATGCTAACGTTGCTTGTATTTTTGGCGGTAGCTTTTAGTGTGCACAGTATAAACAAGGGCACCATAACGGTTCTTGACCAATAAGAGACTTTGTCTAAATGAAAGGGAAACCAACTGGGAAATAACATGATTTCCACAGGAATATAGGGAACTCCGCGCCAAGGTAATTGCTTGAACTTGGCTAGTTCTATACGAGTAAATACATTGGCTTTTGCAGCGCCACCTTGGCTGAGTATGTAATTCCTTAACAGAGTCATATGCTTAGCTTCAGGCAAGTCGCCTGCTAATTTTAAAGCATAATATACTTTAACACTGCAACTTAGATCGCCCGGCCCACCTGTAAAAAGAGGATAGCTACCCTCTTCAGATTGGCGAGATCTTAAATAGTTGGCTATTTTTGCCTGTAACAGCTCATCAATTTCACCCAAATAATGCATCATTAAGATGTATTCGGAAGGGATAGTGCAGTCAGCTTCAAGTTCAAATACCCAGTAGCCATCTTTGTCTTGCTTGCTTAATAAGCTATCTTGAGCTCTGCTGATTGCTTTATTGATATCATAAGGTTTGGAATAAATAGCGGTAGATGAGCTGCTGCTATTGCCAATCGAACTTATTCTATTTGCATCAGTAAACATAACGACGTCCTTAAAGGTCAAGGTTAGTTTTTGAGTTATTGAGCGCATAGCTCCAGTTTGGAGCTTTTAACTCTCGACTACTTAAATTGAATAGTAGAGATAATAATGTATTGTTGCGGCCTATTAGTCGCGTGGAAAGTATGGTGGCTTTAACGCTGTTACGTGTGATTTTGACTTGATTAGCATGAGTAAAATCTAAGTTTTGCTTGATTTTTCTTAGAGTCAAGATCGCCATACCTAGGGCCCATAAACAAAAGTTACGGATGCCTGTTTCATGAGCGGGTATTTTTTGCGTGTAGAGCAAGGCATTGTGTAGATGTTCCTGCGCAATGCTGATTAGATGAGTTAATCCGGATCTAAATTGTTCGTTGTTGGTTTCGGTACTTAGCTTGTTAAGATCAAAGCCAGTTTCATTGAATATGTCTTGGGGTAGCCAGCAAACGCCACGTTGAGCATCATCCCATATATCTTTTAAGATATTGGTCATTTGTAAACCTTGTCCAAAGGAAACAGATAGTCTTAATAGCTCATCTTTATGCACAGCAATTTCTGGGGAATAATGGCAAAATAATTTCGCTAGCATTTCACCTACACAGCCTGCAACGTAGTAACAATACTTGTCTAAATCGGCAAGTGTCTCTAAGCCACCCTGTAAATCTTTAGCCTGAAATATTGGCATGCCTTCTGCCATGGTTTCAACGCACTGAGCTAATGCTTGGATTTGATCAGGATCAAAGCTATGTGTAATTTGTATGACTCTGGGTAATACATGGATGAGCGTATGTTCTGCAGGAATAGTTTGATCAGAGAGGAGGGGCGCAAGGTCAATTGCAAAAGGCTCTGCATTGACGCCTGTTTTAACTACATCAATAAAGTCTGTGCAAAATTGCTTTTTTTGCAATACCGATAATGAAACTTCGTCTTCAATAGTATCAACTATACGACATAATAAGTAAGCGTTAGCAACTACACTGTAAAGTTTGGTAGGAAGTTGCGGGATAGTCAGAGCAAATGTTCTGGATACACCTTCAAGTAGCAGTGACTGAAAGTCATTATCCGATAATTGGCTCAATGATTTTGGATTGTCCAAGGATATTTGCGTTTCGCTCATTATACAATTGATGTCTATCAGGTTAGATTGGTAGGTTAATTAAAGGCAATAATAGCTTGTTTGTTGGTAATTTGCAAAGCAATGTTGTTTTGTTGTCACCATCCTTGATTGGCTGGGCTTTGTCGGCAATATTCAATAATTAAAACAGTTATTTAAGAAGGTATGTTGTATTTTAACAAATTGCCGTAATATTTAGTCTGTTGAAGCACTGTAATAGATAATTTAGTAAAAATATGGAGTCCTTTGTAAAAAGATAGTATTCTAGTCAACATAAGATAAGCGCTTGTATTATATAGTTGCTAAGTTTATTTAAAGTATTTTTAGATAATTAAATCTTAGAAGGCTTTAATTTACTGGTACGGCATGTTTTGTTGTTTATTTGATACATGGTTATTGTTCCGCCATATCTCGGCGGTATTTGAATGATCAATTTAATTTGATCATAAATGGTTTATTAATTTTTGAGGGTTTACGCGTGGGAGTTCCTTTACGTCAGCAGTTTGCGGTAGGTAGTTATTTAATTAAACAAAAGATAAAAGGTGTCAAAAAATATCCTTTAGTTCTTATGTTAGAGCCATTGTTTCGCTGTAATTTGGCTTGTGCAGGCTGCGGAAAAATTGATTATCCAGATGATATATTGGATCAGCGATTATCTTTCGAAGAATGTATGCAGGCTGTTGATGAGTGTAACGCTCCTATGGTATCGATACCCGGTGGCGAACCACTGATACATAAGGAAATGCCAGAAATTGTAGCGGGTATTGTTGCTCGTAAGAAATTTATCTACTTATGTACCAATGCTTTGTTATTGAAAAAGCGTATTGATGATTACACGCCATCCCCTTATTTGACTTTTTCAATTCATTTAGATGGTATGCAAGAAAGACATGATACTTCTGTTTGTCAAGAAGGTGTTTTTGATCGTGCTGTTGAAGCTATTAAATTGGCATTAGAAAAAGGTTTTAGAGTGACTGTAAATTGCACTCTTTTTCAAGGTGAAAATGCTCAAGAAGTCTCTGAGTTTTTAGATTATGCCATGGAATTAGGCGTAGAAGGCGTAACTATTGCACCTGGCTTTAGTTATGAACGTGCGCCTGCTCAAGATGTATTTATTAAAGGCAAGGATGTAAAAGACTTATTTCGAGGTATTTTTAGAATAGGTAAAAACCGCAAATGGAAGTTAAATCATTCATCACTGTATCTTGATTATTTAGCGGGCAATCAAAATTATGAATGTACGCCTTGGGGTAATCCAACCAGAAATGTATTCGGTTGGCAAAAACCTTGTTATTTATTAGCGGATGAGGGTTATGTCGATAGTTTTCAAGAGCTACTGGATACCACACCTTGGGAAAAATATGGCAACGTAAATAATTCTAAGTGTGCAAGCTGTATGGCTCATTGTGGCTATGAGGCGACAGCTGTTGAAGACATGTTAAAGCATCCGTTAAAAGCATTATGGACGTCTATAAGAGGCCCTAAAACTGAAGGTGAAATGGTTCCAGAGCCAACACCGCAATATGTAGAAGCACCTATATCTACTCTTGCCGGTATTCCTATCAGAGTTGAGTGATTGTAGTTTCGCTTAAGAACGTTATTCGCTAATTCAATAATCAATAAGATTAGGGTTTTAGCGGATAAAGACTTAAGTTATAGCTATTATTAATGACGATTTCTTGTCTGCGTACACCATATAATATTTTGTTTCTCCCCCTTGTTAAATCATGCATGGGTAGGTTTGTTGTAAGGATTCGGTTGTGATTTTAAAAAATATAAGTCTAGTTATTGTGTTTATGATGTCTATGCTGACAACATCGGCGCTTTATGCGCAGGATGATATAGGCTTAACGGCAAAGCAAGTTGTTGAGAAATTTCAGTCTGAGTTGATTACCGTTATGAAAGATGGCAAGAAATTGGGTTATGCAGGTCGCTATGAGAAGTTATCCGAGCCTATATCCAACAGCCATGACTTAACTAAAATTGCTCGTATCGTAGTCGGTAAGGAATGGGAAAAACTATCTGAAGATCAACAGCAAAAGTTAACTGATATTTTTATACGTTTAAGCATTTCATCTTATGCGCATAACTTTAAGGATTATTCTGGAGAGTCTTTTGGATTTGATTCTGAGGAAGAGACAACTAGAGGTGGTGTCGTTATTCATAGTCATCTTGTTATCCCAAACGATAAACCCGTTAAGTTTGATTACATGCTTAAAGAAAAAGGCAACAGCTGGCGTATCATAAATATCATCGCTAACGGCGTAAGTGATTTAGCCTTGAAAAGATCTGAATATACTACTATATTACAGCGTGAAGGTTTTGATGTCTTAATGACCAAAATTAATGAAAAAATAGATAGTTATTCAAAATTATAAGCTAAGAGCCTATGCCAATTAACAACACCATTAATGTTGACTCGTCTACATACATATCCATAAAATTACTCAGCTTAATTTTTGTAATCGCTGTTGTTTTAGCGGGTTGTGCAACAACAGGTAGTGTTGAACGCGCGACTAATAAAGCTGATCCTTATGAGAATGTTAATAGAGCAATGTATGTTTTTAACGATAAGTTAGATGATTATATTGGCGCGCCAGTTTCAAAAGTCTATAACAAAATCACACCGCAGTTTGCACGTACAGGTGTTTTTAATTTCTTTAATAATCTTAAAAATATAAACGTCATTGTTAACGATGCGTTGCAGGCTAAGTTTATGCAAGGTGCTCGTGATAGTGGGCGCTTTCTGATTAATACCACCATAGGTTTAGGTGGTTTGATTGATGTGGCCACAGATACAGGGCTAGATTTAAATATTGAGGATTTTGATCAAACATTAGCCGTTTGGGGAGTGCCTGCCGGTTCTTATTTAGTACTGCCTTTTATAGGTCCCTCAACAATGCGGGGTATTCCTGGCTCTGCTTTTGATGTGGCGGCTAATCCGTCGTCTTACTTAGGAATGCCAATACAGGTAATTTCTTTATTGAATACCCGCGCTACGGCTGAAGGTTCACTTAAGTTTATTGATGAAGCAGCCTTAGATCCTTATGTATTTACCCGTGAATCTTTCTTACAGTGGCGCAATAATTTAGCAACCGATGGCAAATCTGAATCATCTTTAGATTTTGGTGATGAGTTAGATGAGCTAAATTCTGGTACTAAAGGCGAGTCAGTCCATCAAAATGATTCGAAAGCTAAGCATGCGTTAGAGCTTTCAGCGCCTCAAAAAAAATAATTATCATTAGCTCATATAGATATTTGTCGGTTGAGTACAATATATTCTTGTTACTCAACCGCAGTGAGTCTATCAGTATTATTAAAGATCCTTAATCGGTCTAATAATCAAAAAATAATTATTAATAGTGCAGCACACTATGAACCTCATACTCACCAAGTTTTTTTCGTCCATCTAAGAAATCCAGTTCAATTACAAAAGCACAGGCTTCAACAGTCGCACCTAATTTTTCAACCAACTCACAACTTGCTTTTGCTGTGCCGCCGGTCGCTAATAAATCATCAATTAATAAAACACGATCATTTGCACTGAAGGCATCATTATGGGCTTCTAAAGAAGCCGAGCCATATTCAAGTTCGTAATCTACACTTTGTACATCGTAAGGTAATTTTCCTGGTTTTCTTAAGGGAATGAAAGGTAAGCCCAGTTCCCAAGCAATCAGAGAGCCAAAGATAAAGCCCCTAGCTTCCATGCCTGCGACAGCCGTTATATCCCTACCTAAAAAAGGTTGTAGTAACTGATGTACGGCTAATCTTAATGCAGCTGGATTTTTTACTAAGGGTGTGATGTCTTTAAAAATAATACCTGGTTTTGGAAAATCATGAATATCACGAATATGGTTTCTTAGACGGTGCATGGTTTTATGATATGGGGATTAGTTATTAATAGGGTGGTATATGATAAAGGGTAAAGCCTCGTTTTTGAGTGTAAATATTTTTGCTGTATTAATTTAGTGTGCAAGCCATCAGTATTATAGGCTCTACATTTTCTGATATGTAGCTAAGCATGGTAGAATTTTACTAAGATAAGTACATTTATGATTCATAATATGCTTAAACTTGAGTATCAAACTCTTTAATGATTTACGACTTATTTCTACACATTAATTATTCATGAAAAAAGATTCTAAAATATACATTGCTGGACATCGTGGTCTTGCGGGTAGTGCAATTATGCGTGAACTGGTGCATCAAGGTTATACGAATCTCATAGGTCGTACACATGCCGAGTTAGATTTAGAGGATGCGACTGCCACGCTACAATTTTTTCAGCAAGAACGCCCTGATGTCGTGTTTTTAGCGGCCGCTAAAGTCGGCGGCATTCATGCTAACAATACGTTTCCCGTTGAATTCTTAATGAGTAACTTATTGGTAGAGTCTAACGTGTGTAGAGCAGCTTATGCTACCGGTGTGCAGCGCTTATTGTTTTTAGGTAGTTCTTGTATTTATCCACGCGATTGCCCTCAGCCCATTAAAGAAGACTATTTATTAACCGGCGCATTAGAAGCCACTAATCGACCTTATGCGCTGGCTAAAATTGCCGGTATTGAAATGTGTTGGTCTTACAATCGTCAATATGGCACAAAATGGTTGGCCGCTATGCCGACTAATTTATATGGACTAGGTGATAACTATGATCTTAGTAGTTCCCATGTCTTGCCGGCTTTAATTCGTAAAATGCATGAAGCAAAAATAGCTGATGACAAAGAAGTGGTTTTATGGGGGAGTGGCACGCCTAAACGTGAGTTTTTGTATGTTGATGATTTAGCCAATGCATTGGTGTTTTTAGCTGCCTTAGATGATGAACGTTATAATGAATTAACTCATCCCGAGCAATCTCCTGTCATCAACATAGGCACGGGTATCGATTTGAGTATTCGTGAATTAGCCGAAATCATAGCTGATGTAGTGGATTATAAAGGCCAGTTCATACAAGATACCTCTAAGCCTGATGGTACTATGCGTAAAGTATTAGATGTCAGTAAAATGAGTGCGTTGGGTTGGCGTGCCAGTACGTCCTTAAAAGACGGCATTACTGAGACTTATCAAGTATTTAAAGATAGTCTTTC
>Ga0114958_10003892_pt1 | contig 10533 bp, 10 predicted proteins | sample C_130208_EF_Meta_FD_89577 | JGI IMG/M metagenome (GOLD analysis project Ga0114958, IMG submission 89577) | Freshwater microbial communities from Lake Croche, Canada to study carbon cycling - C_130208_EF_MetaG | ecosystem: Environmental > Aquatic > Freshwater > Lake | place: Lake Croche, Canada... | reverse complement strand
ATATTTTATAAATATAAATGTATAAATATATTATAGCAATATTAATTTTCTTAATATTTTTTTTTTTTAAAATGCGCGAATATTATAATAGATTAATAAGTACAGTATTTTGTGATAATAAATTATATGATTATTTTATAAATTTTATTCATAAAGTGAGTAAAAATAATTATTATATGAATTATGGATTATGGGATAAAAAACATAATACTTTGTTGAAGGCATATAAAAATCTTTGTAATTTTATTTATAAAAAGGCAAAATTAAAATATGGAAAAAATGTATTGGATGTAGAATGTGGATATGGTCGTCAGGATTTTTATTGGTCTAAAAAAATAAAGAATAAATTGAAAATTTTTGCAGTAGATATAAGTGATACTCATATTTCAAATGCTAACAAGTTTAAAAAACAGATAAATAATAAAAACATAGAGTTTATAAAAGGAGATGCACACAAATTATTAGAATTAAAAAAGATAAAAAATAAAAAATTTGACAGAATAATTTCATTAGAATCAGCATTTCATTACAAAGAACGAAATGTGTTTTTTAATAATGTATCTAAATTATTAGATGATAATGGATTATTTATAATAACAGATATAGTTTGCAATGATGACTATATAGCTAATGGACCGAATATATTTTCAAATATATTTTTAAAATTTGCATGTGATTTTTTATGTTTTCCGGTTCAAAATTTAATAAGTAAAAAAGAATGGTGTAAACAGATAGAAAAAAGTAATTTAAAAATTATTGAATTATATGATATTACAAATATGACATTTAATCCTTATTATGAACATTTTTTTAAAATTTATATAAAAAATCAAAATTATTCAGAAGTATTTTTAAATATATTATATTATATTTTTTTTAATATTCAACCATTTTCATATAATATTGCAATATGTAGACAGTTAGACATTAGAGCAACGCCAATTTTAAGTCCCGACTTGTTGTAGTATTTTATCGTTAAATGAGTTATGAAAATATTTTATTTGCTAAATAAACCAGCAAATAAAATTGACGTTTCTCTAAATCTTCAATGGTGTAATTATCCGAAGGTGTAAACATTTTATCTAACTTGAATTTAATAATCATTACTAATTACTCCTACACGGCAAATGGGACAATTTCTAATATTTCTAGATATACATGAAGAGTAACAATTACTGCATATATTATGAGAACAATTTATAATAGAATTCATAGTTGAATAACTTTCTAAACAAACACAACAATCTTCATTTGGATTCATTATTTGAATATTATCATTATTTAATTCTGATAATGTAAATTGTAAACTATTTAAATAATGACTAAAACTTCTTAACTCATATAGAATTTCAAGTGGTCTAATATAAAAGCTGTAGGATGTATTATTATAGATATCTCCGAAAATTAAATCAGATTGTTGTATTGCAGTATTAAGTTCTCCGTCAGTAGTTAATTCAAAATTCATTTGTCTTAGCATTGGAACTTTTTTTGTAACTTTATCTATTATATAAGTTAAGATTTCTGTTATAGTTTTTTGAGTATCAATTATATAATAAAATGATATACAAGTATAAACAATTTTGAAATAAAATTTTCTTTGATTAAAATTATTTTCATTCATTTGTTATTTTATGTAATAAAATAATAATAATTAAAAATAATTCATTTTTTTATTACGTTATTTACACCTTTGAACAATTAAATTGTCCAAAGTCTTCACTTATTTAGCACTCAAAACGCCTCCTAAAGTCGGCGTTTTAAATGTGCAAAGGTGTAAGAATATTGAGATAATTAGAGCAATGCCAATTTAAGTGCCGACTTGTCGTATTTGTTTATAAGTAAATGAGTTGTGAAAATATTTTATTTGCTAAATAATCCAGCAAATAAAACCGACGTTGCTCTAAACTATATAATGTCCAAATTATATAATAAACAATTATTATTTATGTTAGCGTGAATGGTAACAAAATATAACTGTTGTATAGTTATCGTTGAATGTCATTTAAGTCATATTATACCTAATTCTTGAAAAATTTCTAGTTTATATAAAATTTCTTCAAATATTTCATTCTTAGATTCATCTTCAAATTCATTCATAGTATTATTAAAAATAATACTTTTTTGTTTATAGCATTTTATATTTATTATATTTAATTTATAAAGTATTAATAATAATTTTTCATTAGATGCATAATGATACCAATAAATATCCATAGTAGAAGTTATTAAATCATGTGAATAAAAAATAGATTTATAAAAATTCTTTGATCTACACATTGGACATTTTTGTAAACATTTTATTTGCGGAATATCTTCAAACGCGTTTTCACATTTAATACATAATCCGGGAAAAATTATTTCATTATAAGTTACCGGACAAACTGAAGTGAGTGCAGATTTATCATAATTTTTACAAGAACCATAATCATTAAAATTAAATAATAAAGAGCAATTATCTAAGTTAAAATATTTTATTTTTTTAAGAATATGAAATTTTGATATTAGTATGGGCATTTTTTTTTTATTTGAAATTAAAAATAAATTAAAGGAAAAATAATAATTATTTATTAGTTCTACTTTATTATCATAATTTAATTGAATATCTTTAATAATAATTCTATTTAAAAAAGAATAAATAGGGATGTGCAATTCTTTTTCAGATATAAATATTTTAACTTGTTTTCTGGAAAGACCTATAGAGTTTAATTCAATATTTTGTATAGTTGATTTTTCAAATGCATTCTTGAATATTTTATCATTAATTTTATCATAATATTTTTGAGTTATGATATTTAAATTTAGTAACTTATCCATAATTATTTATATAATTATTTTATAAACCAAAACAAATATAATTAAATAATCTTAACTTAATATAAATGATTTCAGGATTACTATTATATGATAAATTTATAGATTTTATAATATTTGATAAGGTTATATTTATATTATTAGCTTTAACTGAATATTATTATAAAAATATTAGCTCGTCAAAAACAAAAGATGATACTATAAAAATTTTGGAGTTTTTTAAAGAAAGAGCCGAATTTATTTTTATATTTAGCATGTCTATTTTAATTATTATTTTATTTAGAAAAACGCGCACCATTACGATTAATAGTCATCTTATGATATTATTTATTGCTTATGGGTTAATAAATTTGTTTTCAGTAAACTGGAGTTTACTTACAAAAGAATCTTCAATATATAAAACAATTAAAAAAATAATAGATAAATAATTTTTATATACTTTTAATATAAATGAGTAAAAATGAAACATATAAAGGGTGTAAATATTTGCATATATTATTTAAAAAAGGAATACCACAAGATAAGCAAGGTTTGAAAAAATATGGTATTATAGAACTTCCAAATTTTATTGATATATTTGAAGAAAATATTAAAAGGAGAAATAAGAAAGTGAATAGAAAATATAGTAAAAAATCTTTTTTTCTGTTTAAAAAATCTTTTTTGGGTAATAAAAGTTTTTGTGGAAAATTATTATATTATGTAGATGGAGTTTTTATATTTTTAGTATTAGATCCTGAAACTGGTAAAGAGACTACTAAAATAAAATTAGTTTCAAAAAAGGACGACTATAAAGATATTTTTTTAATAAGATATCAAAATCAATCTAGTGATGATGATGATATAGATATATTTAAATTTGCAGAAAAAGTATTTTCTCATAATTTTCATACAGAATGTTGTAATGAATTTGAGACAAAAAAACTTTTAAAAATTGCTAAATTTATACAAATACAAAATAGTAATTATTTTAAAAAATTAAAGTTAAGTGAAGAACACAATATGGTTGATTTAAAATTATATTTGTCTGTTATTTATTATTATTATCATTATTATGTGAAAAGACTGCCACAAGAACATTTTTTACTTGAAGGTGATATTGAGATGATAATAAATGGAAAATTAATTAAAATGAATAGAAGTTTTATTAAAGAAATTATTAACGTGTCTATTAATAAAAATAGAGAAATAGAACAAAAATATCGTGAACTTAATTATCAAGAAAAAATATATGAAGAAGATAAAGAAAACTATGAAGGTGAAAAAGATGAAGAAGATGAAGAAGATGAAGAAGATGAAGAAGGTGAAGAAGGTGAAGAAGGTGAAGAAGGCGAAGAAGGTGAAGAAGGTGAAGAAGGCGAAAAAGGTGAAGAAGGTGAAGAAGGTAAAGAAGATAAAGAAGGTGAAGAAGATAAAGATAAATACAAAGCTTTTTCAAGAAAATTGCCATATAATCCAGAATTGTATAAAAGAGTACCTTATGGAGGTAGATTAAATGTAAAAAATAAAACAAAAAATAAACGAAAAAAAAATAAACACAGAAAACATAATATAACAAGACATGGTGTAATATAGATAAATTATTTTAGTTTAAATAAAGTTTATTTATAAAGTATAAATGAGTTTTGTAAAAATAATTATAGATGTAAGAGAAAAATCTCTAATTCAAGAGATGGAGAAATTAAAAAATACTTTAAATAAACCGAATATTATATATGAAGTAGATAATCTTTTATTAGGAGATGTTATTATAAAGGTAAATGAAGAAGTAAAACTAATAATTGAAAGAAAATCTGTATCTGATTTAATTGCAAGTATATATGATAAAAGATATGAAGAACAATCATTTAGATTGGATAAAATAGAACATCATAATCATAATATAGTGTATTTAATTGAAGGAGATATGCGAAAACATAATAAAGATAAGCAGATGATTTACTCAGCTGTTTTTGGAGTAAATTATTTTAAAGGATTTTCTGTATTTAGAAGTTTAAATATTGAAGAAAGCGGATATATTATTTACAATATGGGATTAAAGTTAAAGATTGAATATGATAAGAATAAAACTAATGGGTTTTACAATAACACTTTTAATAAAGTTTTAATAGAAGAAGAAAAATATGAAGAAAATGAAAATAAGGAGTATTGTTCTATGGTATCAACTAAGAAAAATTCTAATATAACTCCTAATAATATTAGTGAGATTATGCTGTGTAATATACCTACAATATCTAAAGTTACTGCAATTGCAATTATGGATAAATTTGGAGACATTGGAAATTTAATTAATGAACTATGCATTAATCCCGATTGTATGAATGAAATATCTTATACTACTGATAAAGGAAAAGTTAGAAAAATTAGTGGATCAAGTATTAAAAACATTTTAGAGTATTTAATAAAGTGATTTTTTTCTTCAATGGTTTAATCTTTATTCTACAAGAAGGTTTATATCTAAATAGAGTTTTTTAGAAATATTTCCAAATGCATAATTCGTAAGAAAATAATAAATATTTTTATATTATTTTCTATAATTAAATCTTCATAGAATAAAGGTTAAATAATCAAAATAATAAATTATTTTATTATTATATAGTATTAATTATAATATGGAGTTAGCCATCCCTCTTGTTGCTCTTGGAGGTTTATTTATTGTTAATTCTCAATCTAAGAAAAATAATTTAACATCTACACATCAAAAGTCTAAAAGACAAACTCGAGAATCATTTATGTCTATGGGTTCTAAACCTAACTATCTTCCAAATACTTCTGTTATAGCACAAAATTATCCTGTTGAAAATATTCAAGAAGTCACTGACAATATTAATAAATACTCTAATCCAAATACTGAAACAGATAAATACTTTAATCAAAATCTTTACGAAACAAAAGAACAACTTGGTATTAAAGAAGGATCTAATATTCCAGAAGTTTATAGTTTATCTGGAAATTATCTTAGTAGTGAACAATTTAAACACAATAATATGAAACCATTTTATGGTTCTAAAATGAAAGGCGATCTTTACCATGCAAATACGGCTGAAACAATTTTAGATAATATGGCAGGAAGCTCGTCTCAAACTATAAAAAAAATAGAACAAGCACCTCTTTTTAAACCTGAACAGAATGTTCAATTTGTAAATGGTATGCCAAATTATAGTGAATTTTACATGTCTCGTGTAGTACCGGGTACTAAAAATAATATGGTGAAACCATTTGAAACTCAAAATGTTGGTCCAGGTTTAAATCAGGGTTATGGTATAGAAGGATCTAATGGTTTTAATTCCGGCATGGAAGCACGTGATAAATGGCTTCCCAAAACAGTTGATGAACTACGAGGTGTTTTAACAAATCCTAAACAAGAATTCAGTCTTTTAGGTTTAGAAGGTCCAGCAAATAATAATGTGAAAAATTTGGGATCAATAGGAGATGTTGTCAAATATCGTCCTGATGGATTTTTTATTAATACTCCTGATAGATATCTTACTACAGTTGGAGATGAAAAAGCTGGTCAACTTTTGCCTCATCAAATGGTAAATGATTCAAATCGCAATCAAACTACTTGTGAATATAGTGGTGCAGCATCAGCTGCTCATAAAAATGCTAGTTATAATTCAGGAGTATCAGAACCAGTTAAAAGACAAGAAATGGTTGGTCATGACGTCTCAATATCTAATGCACAAGGACATGGTCCACTTCATCTTTTTAATAATATTGGTTGTTATGATAATCCAAATAATTCGCGTAGTATTAATCTACAAGCTGATACTTTCAGGAGTGGATTCTCTGGAGCAATTGGTTCAGTAATTGCTCCGATTTTGGATATTTTAAGACCAACAAAAAAAGCAGAGACATGTAGTGGAGTTACAGTATATGGAGTACCAGAGTCAAGTGTGGCTTCAAATTATGTCATTAATATTAATGATACTACTAAGACAACTAATAAGCAGACAACTATGTATGATTCAAATGGATTTATAAATAATCAAGGATTTCAACAATATGTTGCAAATCAGACAGCAATTAATAATCAGAGAGATACGACTATAGGAGTAGATAATTATAATAAAAATATTGGAAATGCAAACAATGGGCAGTATGGTCATGAAGATTATAATTCTTACTATGGAGCTACTTTGGCTTCTAATAAAAATTTAGTAGAAAATCATACAAGTATGGGTTCTACTAATGTATTTAATAATAAAATAAATGTTAATATTACTAAAAATGATAATGATTGTGGAAGTTTTGATAGAAATCAAGCACCGAAGAATATTATAAGTACTGGACCATCACAAGATACATATGGAAAAATTAATATGCCTCAATATTATGATCAATGCATTGGATGTAATAGAATTGAACCATCAATTCTTGAACAATTTCGTTCAAACCCTTATGTATTCAGTCTTACACAAAGCGCGTAGTTTAATATTATCTTTACACCATTACATCATTTATGATTTGAAACTCTGATCTTAGGAGAAGTTTTGAGTAAAAATGTTGAAAAAATTTTTGGTGGTTGAAATGAGACAAAAAGGTGTACAAATTTGAGTTAACCATATTTTTTGTTACCAACCAATGCTAACAAAAAATAACAATATTTCGCAACTTAAAATTTCTCACTATACAACATTATTGTTGGCTTTTAATCATTATATCAATGTTCATTATTTTTTCTCCTTTTGGTATTTTGGTTTTATTAATTAAGAATGATTTAAATTCTGTTTTTTCTAATTGATTTTCAGGAGTATGTTTATGGACAAGTCTTGCAATCATTTTGTAAAGTTTGAAATCAGGGTATCTTTCTACACCATTTGTTTTATATAAAATATTTGCTCCTTTATCATCAGTGGTCCATTCTTTCATAAGTTTAACTACAGGTGATAGTTTTTTTCTTTTATCATCTCTTTCTTTTTTATTTTTATAATTTTGTAATAAACTATTATTTTTATCACTGCAGTCATTATTTATGTCATCATTCATATCATCTTCATTATCATCATCATCAACAATGTAATCATAAATTGAACAGGCTAATCTGCATAGGTCAAAACTAGGATTAGGATCTCTTCTTTTTAATTCATTATTAAAATATGGTTCTGTATTATATTGACTATAAGCATCTGATCCAAATTTATAACTATCGCTACAAAATAAATTATTTTTTACTTTATAGATACTTCTACCAAAATCAATAATTTTGAATATTTTTCCAAAAGTAGGAACTTTATAATAGTTATTGTTATAGCAATAATAAAGATATTTAATAGAAGTATTGCAATACATAATATTATTCGTGTGTAAATCATTGTGAGTAAATGAAAATAATTTTTGGTATGTTAATAAAGTCATAATAATTTGCATAAAAATAGTAAACCATTCTTCAGTTTTTATATTTCCTTCAATAATTAAATTATCAAAAGTATCTTTGCATTTTTCAATACAAATTAGTTGAACAGGAAATTCTGTTAAAGTTGCATTAATAATTTCTTCTTCATCTTCACTATAATAACTATCATTAGTACCACTTCCGTTGGTATTATTACTACTTGCTTTAGAACCACTTCTACTACCATTTTTGTTATGTATATGTTGTGAGTTATTACAATCATTATCATTGCATTCATTGTCAGAATATTCGTTTAATTCAGAGTCTCTTGTATGAGAAGTTCGCGAAGAACAATCTGAAGATTTTATAGATGATGTATCACCAATATCTTCTGAACAATGAATCATATTAAAGTCAAAATGTTCTGATTCATTAATTAAAGTATTATTATTATCATCATTTTCTACTGAAGTTTCATTTAATTCTTGTAATGTTAATAGTGAGGTTGAATTATCTGTTGATGTTTCTAAAGTATCAAATTGGATAATGGTTTCGTTACAATCTTCAAAATTAATATTTAATTTTGTTTTAGGTTTATCATAATTATTAGACTCGTCCAATATTAAATGTGAATAATCTTCAACTTTAAATAGTTTGTTTTTATTACTAATAAAGAATGGACATTCAACTAGATAATCTAGATCGTCGCAAATATTAATATTAAAATTTTTTTTCATAGCAATGAAAGAACCGTAAAAATCAATAGAGTGAATAAAATTATGTTCGTTTAAAAGGCAACTAGATATAAAATAAAAAAAACTGTCTGTATATGCAGAATTATTTTTATCCATTATTTTACTTAAATTTGATGAGTTTTTAAAGTTAGGTAAATTGAATAAAGTAGGATCATCAACTTTATATTTTCCAGTCATAAATTTAAATGGATCCAATAGAGGTGCAAATTTAATAAATATGTCTCTCTTAATAGTTTCATTAGATGATGTTTTTAATAGAACTAAAAATTCATTATCGTCCTTATTGTATTTTCTAATTTTATGAATATATGTAGGATGATTTAGATTTATATCATTATAATTTTTTTCACTAAGATTAAAAAATCTATCGTAAATTGGAATATAATTTTGAATATTATATAATTCCAATTCTTTTTCAAAAGTGCTAAACAATTCTTGATTTTTTCTTTTTTGATAATTCAAAGATAAACTCATTGGTTATTATTTTTATTTTAAACTATAAAAAATATTAAATTTTAACTTATTATAACTAATCTAATCGTTCTAAAATAAAATAAATAGTCTTAATATAAATATAAATATAATGACTCTTGAATTAAAAAAATTTGATATGAAGTCTATAAAATTTTGTACAAGTGATAATAAAGGCCCAGTTATCGTATTAATTGGTAGACGTGATACTGGCAAATCATTTTTAGTAAGAGATCTCCTATATTATCATCAAGATATTCCAATCGGAAGTGTAGTAGCTGGTACTGAAGAAGGAAATGGTTTTTATTCTAAATTAGTACCAAAACTTTTCATTCATAATGAATATAATACTGCCATTATTGAGAATGTATTGAAAAGACAAAGACAAGTTCTAAAACAAATAAAAAAAGATGTCACCACTTATAAAAAATCCAATATTGATCCCAGAACTTTTGTTATTTTAGATGACTGTCTTTATGATGCTACATGGACTCGCGATAAAATGATGAGATTACTTTTCTGTAATGGTAGGCATTGGAAAGTTATGCTTATTATAACATGTCAATATCCTTTAGGTATTCCACCAATGCTAAGAACCAATATAGATTATGTTTTTATTTTGAGAGAATCTTATATTAGTAATCGCAAAAGAATTTACGATAATTATTGTGGAATGTTTCCAACATTTGAGAGTTTTTGTCAAGTTATGGATAGTACAACTGAAAATTATGAATGTTTGGTAATAGATAATAATGTAAAATCCAATAAATTACAAGATATGGTATATTGGTATAAGGGATCAGACCATAATGATTTCAAATTAGGTTCAAAAGAGTTCTGGGAGTTATCAAAAGACATACATAGCGATGATGAAGAAGAGAAGTATGACCCTTCTAAGGTAAAAAAAAGAGGAGGAGGACCTGTAATTAATGTAAAAAAGGCTAAATGGTAATATCTTTTACACCTTTAGACATTTTAAACGCCGACTTTAGGAGGCGTTTTGAGTGCTAAATAGGTGAAGACTTCGGACAATTTAATTGTCCGAAGGTGTATAAGACTGTCCGTTCCTTTAACTCTTATAAAGTCTACATAAAGAATGTAAATCCTTATTAAATTGTAATTTGTTTGTTAACATATATATCAATAATTATTATTTCTATTATT
>Ga0114958_10003890_pt1 | contig 10534 bp, 10 predicted proteins | sample C_130208_EF_Meta_FD_89577 | JGI IMG/M metagenome (GOLD analysis project Ga0114958, IMG submission 89577) | Freshwater microbial communities from Lake Croche, Canada to study carbon cycling - C_130208_EF_MetaG | ecosystem: Environmental > Aquatic > Freshwater > Lake | place: Lake Croche, Canada... | reverse complement strand
GCCGTTGGTGCATTCCGGTGTCAGAATGAATTGCGCGGTTTGGGCTTGGGCTTGGCGCACAAAGCCCAAAGTGGTGGCCAGATTGGCCACGGGATCGTCAGTGACAGTCAGTTGGATCAGCCCTATCCGCATGGCGCTTAGGCCAGCATCGGGTCAAGTTTGCCGTCCTGATCCAGCGCGTGCAGATCATCGCAACCGCCGACATGCTGGTTGGCGATGAATATCTGCGGTACCGTGCGCCCGCCATTGGCGCGGCGGGTCATGGCCTCGCGCAAGGCAGGGTCGCGGCCCACGTCAATTTCGGTAAAGGCGACGCCTTTTCTGGTCAAAAGACGTTTGGCCGCAAGGCAATAGGGGCAGGTTTGGGTGGTGTAAATTTCGACAGGTTTCATCATGATCATCCTTGGGGCGGCCAATGCTGTGGCGCTGATGTTAAGGATTTATGCCTGTTTCGCAACGCGCGCCATGACCAAAACGGATACATCGCTGGCACCCGCCGCCAAGCAAGCCTCTGCCCCCGCAGCCAAAGTGGCACCAGAGGTCATCACGTCATCCACCAACAAAACGTGCCGCCCCATGACCCGTGCGGCGCGGCGCGGATGAAGGCTAAGCGCGCCGGACATATTCTCAAAGCGCCCGTCGCGGCTGCGGCCCTCTTGCGAGCCGGTATTGTGGGGCCTTTGCAGCAAATCGGGGCAATGCGAAAGGCGGGCCAGTCGCGCGATACGCGCCGATAAGACCGCCGCTTGATTGTAGCGGCGCGTCACCAAACGCCACCAATGCAACGGCACGGGGGCCACCAGCATGTCAGGCACCAGCAACGGAAGCGCCGCTTTCAGCATCCAGTTTGCGGCGGGGTGGGCGATATCCAGCCGGTCGGCGTGTTTGAGAGCCAGCACCAGTTTGCGACCGTTTTCGTGGTACAGCATCGCCGCACGGCCAGCGCGCCAAGGGCGGGCGATAGCAAGGCAATCGTCGCACAAAACCGGGGTATCGCCCTCTTCTCCCGGCAGGGGAACGCCGCAGTGATTGCAAACCAATCCTGCGATGAAAGGCGTGTTGCGCCAGCACTCACCACACAGGCCAAAATCGCTCGTCACCCGCGCCTCACAAGAGATGCATTGCGGTGGGTAGGCTATGTGCAGCAAGTGTTGCAATCCCATCGCGTGCTCCTATGGTCCACACCATGCAGACCGTACCTCTTCTGACCGACCGCCCCCGTCTTTTGCGCAACCGCCAAAGGGCGACGGCTTTGTTCTTGCAAGAGATGGTTGTCCGTGAAGTTCAAGAAAGACTGATCGAGGTTAACAGAACCTTTAGCGATCCGGTGGTGGTGACAGGTTTTCCCCAACTTTGGCCAGAAATGCCAAGAATTGCCGATGAGGAGGGTCTCGACCTGACTGTCGCGGCGCAAGATCTGGTGATCCATGCCTTGGCGCTGCACTGGGCCAATGATCCGGTCGGCCAATTGGTGCAATGCCGCCGCGCTCTTAGGCCAGATGGTTGGTTTATGGCGCTGCTGTTTGCTGGCCAAACCCTGCACGAGTTGCGCGCCTGTCTGGCCCAAGCCGAGGCGGAGGTGACCGGCGGCCTATCGCCGCGTGTTCTGCCCATGGCAGAGATCCGCGATCTGGGTGGGCTTTTGCAGCGGGCGGGCTTTGCCCTTCCCGTGGCCGACAGTTTTAGCATCCAAGTGCGCTACCGCGACGTTTTTCACCTGATGCAAGACCTGCGCGCCATGGGCGAGGGCAATGCGATGACCGCGCGCCTGCGCAAACCGACGCGACCTGCGGTGTTCGCGCGTGCGGCAGAGATATACCAGCAAAGCTACGGCGGCGCAGATGGCAAAATTCCCGCCACCTTTGAGATTGTCGTGCTGACCGGCTGGGCCCCGGATGACAGCCAACCCAAACCACTGCGGCCCGGATCCGCCTCTAACCGCCTGTCAGATGTGCTTTCGGTGCCAGAACTGAAGCTGCCCCGCGAGCCAGGGATTTGATTTGACGCGGATTGCCACTATCTGTGCCGTGCGAATCAAGGAGTATCAGATGACCGATGTCGCCCCCGGAACCGGACGTTTGGCCCATGCGCCGGCCAGCCACCCAGTCGTGAAAACCCCGCGGGTGGGCGTTCTTCTGGCCAATCTGGGCACGCCGGATGGCTATGACTATTGGCCGATGCGCCGCTATCTGAACGAGTTTTTGTCCGATAAGCGGGTGGTCGATCTGCCCGACTGGAAATGGCAGCCGATCTTGCAGGGGATTATCCTGACGGTGCGCCCCTCGAAATCTGGGGCGAATTATAAGTCGATCTGGAACCACGATCTGAACGAAAGCCCGCTTTTGACCATCACAAAGCAGCAGACGGCCGCCATCAAAGAAAATTTGACGGCAGTTTATGGCGATCAGATCATGGTTGATTTTTGTATGCGGTACGGCAACCCCTCTACCGCGTCAAAAGTTAAGGCGATGATTGCAGCGGGATGCGAGAAGATCGTGTTTTTCCCGCTTTATCCCCATTATGCCGGTGCCACCTCGGCCACCGCCAACGATGCGTTCTTTCGCGCGCTGGCAACCGAAAAGCGCCAACCGGCGGTGCGCACCGTGGCGGAGTATTTCGAACATCCGCTGTATATTCAGGCATTGGCGCAATCGGTCACCGATGCCTATGCCAAGCTTGACCAAAAACCCGACGTTCTGGTCACAAGCTATCACGGCATGCCATTGCGCTATTTGATGGAGGGCGATCCCTATCATTGCCAATGTATGAAAACGACCCGCCTGTTGAGAGAGGCGCTGGGCTGGCAGAAGGGGGCGATTGACGTCAGCTTTCAGTCGGTGTTTGGCCGCGAGGTGTGGTTAAAACCCTACACCGTCGAACATGTGGCAGAGCTGGCCAAGGCGGGCAAAAAACGCATCGCCGTTATGGCGCCCGCCTTTTCGGCAGACTGCATTGAAACGCTTGAAGAAATTCAAGGTGAGATCTGCGAAGCCTTCCTGCATGCGGGCGGTGAAAGCTTTACCTATATTCCCTGCTTGAACGATCAACCCGCCCATATCGCTGCCCTGTCGGGGATCATCCGCGAAAATCTGGGCGGTTGGTTGGCCTAAGGTCAAAGCAAAAGGACGGCAGTTGCCTGCCGTCCTTTTAAAATCCGTGCCTGTGGTTCTGAAGCAAGCTTCAGACAGGAATGCTCAGTTCGACGAAGCGATAGCAGCCACAACCACCAGCAGCAGCAGCGGAACAACCAAGCCGCCAGCCGACGACGAGGTGGTTTCAGCGACAACCGGTGCAGCTTCAACAACCGGTGCAGCCATGCCGCCAGCGAAAGCGGTGGAAGCAGCCAGAGTCAGGGCGGCGGCGAGAGCGAATTTTTTCATTTTGATCTCCGTTTTGTTTATTCAGCCGCTTGATCCGCTTCGGACGCGACAGAATTGTTGCTCGTAGCATCATAAAAGCACTTCGGCAGCGCTTTTGCAACTGCCCAACCTCATTTTACACCAACTTCGCCCAATTTGCCACATGTCACAAAGAAAAAGACGGCAGATGTCCTGCCGTCTTCGGGGCGGTACCGATCAAACGGACCAGAGTTAGATTAGTTCGACGAGGCGATAGCAGCAACAACCACCAACAGCAGCAAAGGAACAACCAAGCCACCAGCCGACGACGAGGTGGTTGCAGCGACTTCAGCCGGAGCAACAGTGGGGGTTGCAACGCCGCCAGCGAAAGCGGACGAGGCAACCAAGGTCAAAGCAGCGGCGAGAGCGATCTTTTTCATAGTAATCTCCATTTAAAGCGCCCAACCGTATGTTGAAAGAGGCGGCGGGCGCGCCCAAGACAGGTCCTCTGGCCCTTTCCAAGCAGGTCACACACAACTTTGCAACCATTTCGACGCAAATTTCGTCGGGTCACAGGGAAGTTTTGTCTAAAAAGCCACAGTTTCTAGGTTTTCGCCCAAACCGCCATAATTTTGACACATCTCTTCCGCTTGGGTCGCAGTTAGATGAGCAAAACCTGCGTGCCGACAGAGGCCAGCTCGAACAGTTCGAGGATATGTTCGTTGTAAAGTCCGATACACCCGTTTGACGAACGGCGGCCAATTTTGCGCGTGTCATGGGTGCCGTGAATACGGTAACTGGGCCAGCCCAAGTACAAGGCCCTGATTCCCAACGGGTTTTCCGGTGATCCGCCCTCAACCGAAGGCGGCCAGTCGGGGTTACGCTCTAACTCTCCCTTGGTGGCGACCCAGCGTGGGTTTACGACCTTTTGAATGACGCTGGTGCTGCCACGCTTGGTGAGTTCTTCGGTGAGCGGCACCGAGGTGGGGTATAGCTTGTAAATCGTTTGATCCTGCGACCAAAAATGCAAAGCCCGCGAGGTGATATCGACCAAAATCGCGCCCTTGTCGGTGTTGGCAAAGTAATCTTGCCACGACAGCAGCCGGAAGCTTGAGATATTCGCCCGCGGGTTGGCTTGGGTCGTTGGCGTTTCAAATTCGGTCGAATTGGCAAAGTTTTGCGCCCGCACTGGAAGGGCCTGCGCGGCAAGCCCGGCCGCAGCGCCGGTCAGGAACAAACGGCGTCCTAGGGTTTTGGGTGTGTCAGTCATGCGCTGATGTCCTTTTTCTTTCGGCCTTCGCTTGGTTAGGGGGGTCATACACCGATTGGAAGGCCGCAGCAATTCACACCAAAGGCATGGGCCAGACCGCGCCATGGGTTTTTCTTGGGAAAAATAGCTGCTAGGACTAAGGTGGTGGCGACAAAGGCCCGGTCAGGGCCCAAGACAGGTGATGAAGAATGGATCGACGCAGGGCTTTGCTTCTTGGTGCGGCAGCGGCTTTGGCAGCTTGCGCCAAACCGGCGCCTACCCCGGTCGGGTCGGATGGCAAGCCATTGCCGCAGGTCTATCACATCAAACCGGGCGACGAATCAGTCATTTCCTACCGGATGCTGGATGGCGTCAACGCCTTGCGCCAAAGCAAGGGCGCACCGCAGGTTCAGTTTAACGCCGCTTTGATTGCCGCCTGCGCCACCCATTCGCGGGATATGGCGGTGCAAAACCGCCCGTGGCATTTTGGGTCAGACGGCTCGTCGCCCTTGGTGCGGGTGCAGCGGGTGGGATATACCGGCAAACTGCTGGGCGAGTTGATTTCCGAAACCTATCAAACCGAACTGGTGACGCTGTCGGATTGGATGGCACAGGCAGACACGCGCGATGTGGTTTTGGACGCAAGAGCCACCGAGATGGGGTTTTCGTGGTTCCAAGAACCCTCGGGCAAGCTGTGGTGGACGATGTTGATGGGGTCTTTGGCCTAAAGCGCTGGCCTTAGCGGTAGATGTTGATCTGCGTGCCGTCTTTGACCATGGCATAGATCTCTTCGATCTCTTTATCGCTGACAGCGATGCAGCCCACTGTCCAATCGCCTTTCACCTTTGTCCAGCCGGGTTGACCGTGGATAAAGATATCGCCCCCCGGCTGTTTGCCCGCAGACCTAGCAAAGGCGCGTTGGGCATCGTTGGGGTAAGATATGCGCAGCGACAGGTGATAGGTTGATTTGGGGTTGTGCTGGCTGATGCGGTAAGCGCCTTCGGGCGTTTTGCCATCAGCTTCAAACTGCTTGGGGCCGATCGGGTTGCCGCCAAGCTGGATGTGATAGGCTTTCAGCACAGTTTTGCCATGCAGCAAAAACATCTTGCGATCGCTCTTGTGCACCTCGATCGCGGTGACGCTTTCGCCGTGATAGCTTTGAAACTTCGAAGGCTTCATGCAAGAGGCAAGCCCTAGCACTGCAAGGGCCAGAAAAACACCCCGAAGAAAACCTGCCATGTCCTGCCCGCCTTGCCGTTTTTTTCCGACTTAGCGGAAAGGATGCTGGCTGGCCAGAGGCTTTGGGCGCAGGCCCTTACAGCGTGAACTGCGCTGCCAATTCCACATGCGGCGACCAGCGGAATTGGTCGATCACCTGCACCCAGTTCAGCTTGTAGCCCGCTTGGGTCAAGATCTTGGCGTCGCGGGCAAAGGTGGCGGGGTTGCACGAGACGGCGGCAATCACCGGCACTTTCGACTTGGCCAAGGTGTGGCTTTGCGCTTCAGCGCCCGCGCGGGGCGGGTCGATGACGACGGCGTCATAGCCCTTGAACTCGTCCGGTTCCAGCGGGCGACGGTACAGGTCGCGGATGTCATTGGTGACGCGCTTGATGCCTTCGGCCATGCGAAAGCCTTTGTCCAGCGCGGTCAACATGGCGACATCGCCCTCAACCGCATGAATTTCGGCGTGTTCGGCCAAGGGCAGGCCAAAGGTGCCGATACCCGCGAACAGGTCGATGATGCGGCGGGCGGGGCCTACGGCGGCTTTGACGCTGGCCAGAAGGGCTGCTTCGCCTTCGGCTGTGGCTTGCAAAAAGGCACCGACAGGCAAGGGCACATTGGCGCGGCCAAAGCGCATCATAGGTTGGGCGCGTTGGGCGATGACTTCACCGTTCCAGCTAAGCCGCGACAGGCCAAAGGATTCCACCAGTCGGGCCAAATCCATCCGCTGGGTGGAATCGGCGGGCTTGCCGCCCGAGACCGCCACATCCGGCCCCGAGGTGGTGCGCGTGATGGCTAAATCCATTTCCTGACTGCGCGATCCACCCAGCTTTACAATCGCCTCAAGCGCGGGAAAGGCGCTGACCAGATCGGGGTGCAGCAACTGGCATTCCGGCACCGCCACCAACACATCCGAGGCGCGGGAATGAAAGCCCATCAAAACCCCGCCCTTGGTGCGCCGTGCCGCCAAAGTGGCGCGGCGGCGTGATCGGGGCGGGGAAGTGATGATAGGGCGCAAATCCGCCTCTAGCCCTTGAGCGGCCAAAGCGGTGCGCACGATGGTTGTTTTCCAATCGGCCACGAACGCATCCGAGGCGTGCTGCATCATGCACCCGCCGCAGGTGCGCGCATGGCTGCACGGCGGTTTCACGCGGTGGATGGATGGCGTCAAAATCCGCACATCGGCCAAGGTGTCGCCTTTGACCGTGCCCTCGACCTCTTCGCCCGGCAGGGTTTGGGGGGCAAAGATCGACCCTTCGGGGCCTTGGATGATCCCGTCGCCCAAATGGCCGATCCGGGCTATGGTAAATGTCACTCTGCCGCTTCCTTGTCGTCAACGCCGATGAAGCCGCCGCTTTGACGGTTCCAGTAGCGCGCGTAAAGCCCCCCAAGGGCCAAAAGCTGCGGATGGGTGCCTTGTTCGACGATGTGGCCCTGATCCAGCACGATGATCCTGTCCATCTCGGCGATGGTCGACAGGCGGTGGGCGATGGCCAGCACGGTTTTGCCCTGCATGATCCGGCCCAAGGCGTCTTGGACGCTGGCCTCAATCTCGGAATCCAAGGCCGAAGTTGCTTCATCCAGCACCAAGATCGGCGCGTCTTTCAGAAAGGCGCGGGCAAGCGCGATGCGCTGGCGCTGCCCGCCTGACAGTTTGACGCCGCGTTCGCCCAAGAAAGCCTCATAGCCGCTGCGGCCTTGGTGGTCTTTCAGGGTCAAAATAAACTCATGCGCTTCGGCGGCGCGGGCGGCGGCGACCATCTCGGCCTCGGTCGCATCGGGGCGACCGTAGAGGATGTTTTCGCGGGCCGAACGGTTGAACATCGCGGTTTCTTGCGTGACCATGCCGATCTGGCGGCGCAAGGATTCTTGAGTGACGGACCGCACATCGACCCCGTCCAGCCGGATTTGCCCGCTTTCAGTGTCATAAAGCCGCAGCAGCAAAGCCACCAAGGTCGACTTGCCCGCGCCAGAGGCCCCCACGATGCCGATCTTTTCCCCCGGTGCCACGTTCAGCGACACATCGCGCAAGCCGCCCGCCTTGCGCCCATAGGCGAAAGAGACGTGGTCCATCCTGATCTGCCCCTTCACCCGCGGCATCTCGCCCGCGTCTGCCGCATCGGTCAGGGAATAAGGCGGCGTTAGGGTGCGCAGGCCGTCTTCGACCTCGCCCAGATTGCCAAAGATGCCCATCAGCGAAAATGACACCCAGCCCGTCATCTGCGCCAAACGGAAGCTGACAGCGCCCGCCGCTGCTATGTCACCTGCGGTAGCGGAACCGGTTGACCAAAGCCACACCGTGGCCCCCACCATCAAGACCGGCAAAATCCCCGCCAAGCCCATCAGATTAAAGCGAAACCAAGACGAGATCGCCCCATAGACCATCGCCGAATCGCGAAAGCTTTGCATCGCATCCAGCGCCACGCGGTCTTCATGTTCGGTATGGGCAAAAAGCTTGACAGTTTTCATATTCGTCACGGTATCGACGATCTGCCCCGTCACGTTCGCGCGTGCCGAAGCCCGCATGGCCGAAGCCCCGCGCACGCGCCGCAGGTAATAGCGAATGAACAGCGCGTAAGCCACAACCCAAGCCAGCAGCACCACCGATACGGCCCCGTCAATCGCGACCATCAAGGCGACCGAGCCGACAACCGAAGCCAGTGCAAAGGCCACCGTTTCAATCGTGCCCGACACCACATCCGTCGCCGCCCGCGCCGTTTGCATCTGCTTTTGCGCGATGCGTCCGGCAAAGTCGTTGTCAAAAAAGGTGACAGAATGGCCCAGCGTCCAGCGGTGCAGCCGCGACAAGATTAGCGGGAACAGGTTGGGTTCGATGATCAGCGACAGGGCCGAGGTGTTGATGCCAAAGACCAGCGGCCTGACCACCAAATAGAAGGCCGCAAAGATGGCAAACAACTGCCAATGCTGCTGGAACACCAGCGCAGGCGTCCCATTGGCTGCATCAATCACATGGCCCAGAATGGTCGCACTGACCGCCTCTAGCGAGCCTGCGACAGACGACCAAAAACTGGCCCAAATGACACCCGCCCAAGCGCCGCGCAGCGCCCAGCCGAAGAACGGCAAAGAGCGTGCGGGGGGCGGCAGGTTGGTCGGTTGAAAGGGCGCGATGGCGGGGCCAAGCATCATGGGGTGGTATGTTCCAGATCATCGCGCAGAAAGCCGCCGGATTGGCGTGCCCAGAATTGCGCGTAAAGGCCGTTTTGGGCCAGAAGGGCCGCGTGGGGGCCCTGCTCGACAATATGGCCGCGATCCAGAACCACGATGCGGTCCATCGCGGCGATGGTCGACAGGCGGTGGGCGATGGCGATCACCGTTTTGCCTTGCATCACGCCGAACAGGGCTTTTTGAATGGCGGCTTCGGCTTCGGAATCCAAAGCACTTGTCGCCTCATCCAAAATCAAAATCGGCGCATCTTTCAGGATCACCCGCGCCAAGGCCACGCGCTGGCGCTGCCCGCCCGACAATTTTACGCCCCGCTCGCCCACATGGGCATCGTACCCCTTGCGGCCCTGCGGGTCTTCCAGCGTCAGAATAAACTCATGCGCTTCGGCCTGCTGGGCGGCTGCGATCATCGCGGCGTCACCGGCATCGGGGCGTGCGTACAGGATGTTATCGCGCACCGAGCGGTGCATCAGGCTGCTGTCTTGCTGCACCATGCCAATCTGGCGGCGCAGGCTGGATTGGGTGACTTGGGCGATGTCTTGCCCGTCGATCAGGATCTGGCCTTGCTCGGTGTCATAAAAGCGCAAGATCAGCTTGACCAGCGTTGACTTGCCCGCGCCAGAGCGCCCGATCAGCCCGATCTTTTCCCCCGGATGCACAGTCAGCGACAGGTTTTGCAACCCACCCGACCCGCGCCCGTAGTGGTGGCTGACCGCGTTGATCTCGATCAGGCCCTTTTCAAAGTTCAACGGTTTGGCATCGGCGGAATCAACCAGCGTCACAGGTTGGGTGATGGTCTGCATCCCCTCTTGCACCGTGCCCAAATTCTGCACCAAATTCGTGGTGGCCCACATGATCCAATAGGTCATCGAATGCAGCCGCAGCACCAAAGCCACCGCCGCCGCCACCAAGCCGACAGAGGCTGATCCGTGGAACCACAGATAAATCGCCCAGCCTGACACGCCCGTGACCATCAACCCGTTCAGAAAGGTCAAGGTCGTGTCCATCACGGTGACGATGCGCATCTCTTTTTGAAAGGTCGTGCGCGCGCCTTCGATGGCGTCTTTGGCATAGGCCAGCTCGCGGTCGTCATGGGCGAAAAGCTTAACCGAATGAATGTTTGTATAGCTGTCGACCACACGGCCCGTCACGGCCGAACGCGCCTCGGAACTGGCGGTCGAAGCCGGACCGGCGCGCTTGATCGTCCAGCGCATCAAAGCGATATAACCCACAAACCACGCCACCAAAGGGATCAGCAGGCGCACATCGGCATTGGCCAGCATCACCGCCGCAGCAATCAGCGTGGTGGAAGCAAAGGCCACCGCGTCAAACACCTGAAACACGGCATCGCCTGCGGCAGGCGGGGCTTGCATGATGCGATTGGCAATGCGGCCCGCAAAATCGCTTTCAAACCAGCCGACTGGTTGGCGCAGCACATGGGCATGGGCCCGCCACCGCATCATTGTGCCAAAGTTGGTCAGGATCGTGTTGTGCAGCAGCGCGACATTCGTGCCGCCGATGATGGGGCGTATCCACACAATGG
>Ga0114958_10003889_pt1 | contig 10536 bp, 10 predicted proteins | sample C_130208_EF_Meta_FD_89577 | JGI IMG/M metagenome (GOLD analysis project Ga0114958, IMG submission 89577) | Freshwater microbial communities from Lake Croche, Canada to study carbon cycling - C_130208_EF_MetaG | ecosystem: Environmental > Aquatic > Freshwater > Lake | place: Lake Croche, Canada... | reverse complement strand
GGCTAGACATTGACCCGCTGCCTGACAATCATTGGGATGAGGACGACTATGCGGATACGGGTCGAGTCCGTAAAGTTAATCCATATGCGTTGTAAACCCGTGGCATCTTTACGCAAAGTTAGGGCTGTGGACGCCCAAGCCCCTAGCGTTTATGATGCTTGCATTCACAACGAGGTTGAGCATGGCAAATAAACCGCAATCCCTTAAAGACTGGGCCATGGCTGGTGGTGGCGTGCCGCTGCAGTACAAGGACCGCCCGATTGATTGGCATTGCAAGGTAGCCAAGTTTGCTGAGGGCGGTGCGGCGTTTAACACCATGCCTGACATGCACGACAGCGGAGGCATTATTCAAGGCCCAGCGTTTGCAAGGGGTGGCGAGGTTCATATGGCGGGCGCAGGAGCAGTCAAGAAAGCTGTCAAGGGTGCAATTGAAGGTGTGGTTCAGGGGATTCAAAAGATCCTGCCACGGGCAGAGGCTGACGCCAACAAGGCCAAGTTCTTGGCGGAGTCCAAGGACCCGCGCAGGATGTACCACGCAACGGCATCTGAATTCAAGCAGTTTTTGCCCGGGGGATCAGCCCAAGCTGTTTTTGTTACGCCTGAAGCAAAATTTGCTGAAAACTTTGCGCGGGACAATTTTACCAAAACCCAAGGCAGCCAAAATTTCCAAACTGGTTCGCGTACTATGCCTGTGCGAGTGCAGGTCAAGAACCCGTTTGACTATGAGGACCCCAAGCAGGTCGAGAATCTAAAAACGCTGGCGAGGAAAAGGTTCCCCGGCAACGAGCAGGTGTTAGCCGAGATCGACGCATTGGGTTTGTTCGAGCACAACTGGCCATCGGCAGAGCACCCTGACGTACAGCGCCTGATCAAGCAGGCTGGCCATGATGCCTTCTATGCGTCGGAGCGCGGCACAAAGAACCTTGGCATCTACAACCCCAACCAGATTAAGTCTGACATTGGCAACCGTGGCACATACGACGTGACTAAGGGCGACATTAACGAAGCTCACGGTGGGGCTGTTCACATGAGCAAGGGCGGCGGCGCTAAGGAGGCGGCCAAAGAAGCCCTCAAGGCGGGCCTCAAGAAACTGGTAGGCGTTGCTGACGCGGTTCCCGAAGGAGTAGAGCCTATCGTGGTCAAGGAAAAGCCTGCCAAAAAAGTAAAACCCCTAGACTACAGCCAGAAGGTGCTGGAATCAACTGCCGCTCGATTTGCAGACAGGATTACAGCAGCTAACCCCAAGCTGTCGGATGAGGAGGTTGCCAAGAAGGCAATGACGCAGGCTACCAAAAAGCTGGAGTGGGAGCGCACGCAAAAGCCTGCACTTGAAAAACGATACGGTGATCTTGTCAAGTCGTCTTATTCTGAATCCAACGTCGCAAAACAACAGAACACGCCTGCCGTGGTGCAAGAGCGCATGCGCAAGGCAAACGAGTTCCTTGACCAACCCACAGAGCCGTGGACACCGCCAAAGCCTGAGTTGCAGGCATTTGACCGCGCCTCGATCAAGGATGCGCTGGGGGGGTTCCCCGGCGTATCACAGTCCCAGTTTCCTCGCGACATACCAGCCCGAGCTAACATTGAGCACGTTGAGGGGCTGTACACAGACCCAGCCAACCGTGCATTGATTGAGAAGCAGATCAAGCGTGGCCTGCCATTAGGCGGAGAGACGTTTTACGCCTCCCTGTATCCCGTAAAGCAAGCGGCACTTGAAACGGGCATGCCTCCAGAGAAATTTGAGAAGTGGATTCACAGTCTAGCTCCAGCGTCGGCACGCAATTCCATCATGAATGAAATGGCGGTTGGCCAATTTATGCGTGACATGAACGCCAGAGGCATTCCCTTGACTGAAGAGAATGTGGCCAGAGAGATGGCACTGTACAAAGAGAAGTTTGGTATTGGCCTGCCGTTGATGCCGCTGCACCGCCAAGGCGTGGCCAATGTGCTTGAGGGTGGGCAGAACCTGCGAGACATGAGTCTGGCAAACATTCCCACCAACTACAAGATCCCAACCTACGGCTCACAAAAGGCTGGCGACTTTGCCAACTCGGTGGTGCTTGACGTGCATGAGGCTGGCGGCCAAACGCAAGGTAGCAGGTTCCACCCATACTTCAATGAGCAAGGTGGGTTTGGTAACGCTGAGTACAACGCAGGCGAGCAAGGGATGCTGGGTATAGCCAAAGACCTTGGCATCCCCGGTGGCATGGCGCAAGCTGGCCGTTGGTTTGGCGGTGGTGAATTGACGGGATTACGGTCGCCGCGTGGTGATGCGCTTGACCTGCTTGAGAAGCAGGTGGCCTACACACTCCAGCAAAAAGGCGTCCAGCCCAACCCAGCCAATGTGCGTGCAGAGGTGCTTAGGCAGATTGAGACAGGAGAGGGCGACCTTTTGCCATGGTATCGCAATGAGGGCATGCCTGATGTGCGCCAGACTGGCCTGCAACGAGCCGAGGGTGGTGATGTCCACATGGCTGATGGCGGCGAAGTCCACATGAATGACGGCGGAGATCCACGCGGGGAGATGAGGGCGTACGACCCCACCATAAGGGAGCGTATGGCATTAGCCTTGCAAGAGGGCTTAGAGCGGTTCGGCGCAAACCGTTACAAGGCCCGCAGAAACGCGCAGACTGTTATGGGCGGGCCTAGCAGTGCGTTGCCAATGAACATGGGAGCCGCTGACGTTGTGCCGTTCTTGGGTACTGGACTTGGCGTTGAAGAGGGGGCAAGAGATCTTGGCCAAGCATCAGATGCGTTTAAACGCGGGGACTACATTGATGCCGCCGTAGACACTGCTGGTGCGGCCATGGGTTTGATCCCCGGGGCAAGCGGCACAATCAAAGGCGGTTTGAAGGCTGTAGAGCTGGCCAAAAGAGCGCCAGAGGCTGTGCGCAAGGCCGAGTCTGGTTTGAACACTTTGACAAGCAATGTAGCTCGACCATTTACGCCTGCAGCATTTACGGTAGAGGCGACTGCACCAGATCTTGGTCAAGGTACGTCTTACGGTTTTAGGCAAGGTTTGAATGACAGGCTGTTGTCAGATCCTAAGCTGGGCACAACAAGACCCAAGGCGATAGAAGGTCAAGGCACTTACGTCAATACAAAAGGTGAACTTGAGTTAAACCCCTTGCAAGCTCTTTACGTTCCAAGGGCTGGAGCAATTGGTGAGGGGCCAAAAGCCAATGCTGCATTACGTCAGCAAGTAGCCCAGATGGGTGTTGATTTAAATCAAGAGGCAATGGCTGGTCACCGTTTTCTACCCATGATGACAAACAACATTAAGGACGCATCATCAATGTTGATAAAGACCAAGGAGGGTCTGACTAAAGATCAAATTGCTGATCTTGCAAGGGTGCTTGGAAACGACATGGTTGTTACGCATAATCCCAAGTTGGGTGGCGTTATAGTCTATCCCTTTGGTTCGGTCACCAAGGGCCAGATACCCGGGGAATTTTTGACGGCTCAAAGCGCAGCCAACAAAGTGCTTGGTAAAGACGCAAAAATTCAATATGGCAAGTCTGACTTTGAAAAAGACAGGTTGTTTATGGAAAAGTCAGGATACACCAGCGCAGGCGCAGGCCCAATGTCAGCGGAGCAAGAGACGTTGCGTCGCAAGTTACAGGGCATTGAAAAGTTTATGTTTCCTGAGAGCGTGTCAGGCATTCCCGGTTCAGTTAAAGCCGCGCCCATAGGAGGGCTACAGGCTTGGTCTAGGGGAGCTGACTATCCAACTAGCGTAATAGGAATCGGTAACGGATCAAAAGTAGAGTATCAACCAGTAAACTTTTCAACCTCTTCAGAAGGGAAACGTTATCCGACTTATGCGGAGGCTGATCAGGAGCGTCGCAGGATGCTTGAGGACTGGCATAGAACCCTTCCCGCCAAAGTTCGTTAAGGCGACGAGCATGATTACGAGCGGATTCTTCATCAGAATGTTTGACAATAAATTTGGGGTTCCAAGTTAAATTACTTATGACGTACCAATCCGCCCCATCGCGGCTAAATGGCCGATACGTTTCAAAGTAATCATAAAGTGGAGTTTTTTTATTCATGAAAAGATTATTCTGTTCAAGGTTGAACTGTAACACAGGATTAAACATATGGCAACCCAATTCCCAATAGACCCAGAGTACAACCGCTTCATTGGCGGCAACCCTAACCAAAACGCCGAGTCTGGTGATGAAGGGCAAGTTGTTGATTTGCCCGAAATGGAAAACGCCGAGCTAGAAGAGCTGCCCGACGGTAGCGTGGTGGTTACCCTAGACACTAAGGGTCCGCTGGATGACGAGGACTTTTATCAGAACTTGTCAGACAGCGACCTAATTATGGACATGGACCTTGCTGCTTTAGCCCTGCGTTACATTGAACTTGTGGAGAAAGACAAGGACGCACGCAAGCAGCGGGACAAGCAATATGAGGAAGGAATAAAACGCACGGGTATGGGCAATGACGCCCCCGGCGGTGCAAACTTCAACGGTGCGTCTAAAGTCGTTCACCCTGTAATGGCCGAAACCTGCATTGACTTTGCCGCCCGCGCCATCAAAGAGATGTTTCCGCCTGACGGCCCAACTAAAACTAAAATCTTGGGCGACGTAACCGAGGATAAGACAGCAATTGCCGAGCGCAAACGCGACTTTATGAATTGGCAATTAACGGAACAGATCGAGGAATTCCGCGATGAGCAGGAGCAAATGCTGACTCAGCTTCCTCTTGGTGGCTCGCAGTATATAAAACTTTGGTACAACGAGAAGAAACGCCGCCCTTGCGCTCAATTTTTGCCAATTGACAACGTGCTTTTGCCTTACGCGGCGGGCAACTTCTACACTGCTGAGCGGTTTACTGAGGTAGACGACATATCCGATTGGGATTACAAGCAACGAGTAAATTCTGGGCTGTACCGCGAGACCAGAATGACCCGGTCTACCATGGACCCTGAGATGACTGGCTCGCAAAAAGCCACGAACAAGATTGAAGGCAAGTCACAAAACGACAATGAAGATGCCGTACGTCGCGTGTATCACATCTACACATGGCTTGAGATGGAGGACGATCCCGTCACCAAGGGTGAGATGGCCCCGTACATCTTGATGATTGACGACCTGTCAACAGAAGTGATTGGTTTGTACCGCAATTGGGAAGAAGGCGACGACACTTACACCAAACTGGACTGGGTTATTGAATTCAAGTTTATTCCATGGCGCGGCGCATACGCCGTTGGCCTGCCACAGCTTATTGGGGGACTCTCAGCGGCCCTTACAGGCTCGTTGCGTGCCTTGTTGGACTCTGCACACATCAACAACGCTGCAACACTTCTGAAGCTTAAGGGCGGCAAGATCTCTGGCCAGTCTCAAGAGATCGAAGTAACGCAGGTGGTGGAAATTGAAGGTGCACCCGGCGTAGATGACGTGCGCAAAATTGCAATGCCAATGCCGTTCAACCCACCCTCCCAAGTACTTTTCCAGCTTTTGGGTTGGTTAACGAGCGCCGCCAAGGGTGTAGTGACCACCGCAGAAGAAAAGATTGCAGACGTCAACAGCAACACCCCGGTGGGCACGACGCAAGCGCTTATTGAACAGGGCGCTGCTGTTTTTAGCTCTATTCACGCCCGTTTGCACGAGTCTCAAGGCCGCGTGCTTAAAGTTTTGAGCCGAATTAACCGCTGGTATCTGGACGACATGCAGCGCGGAGAAGTAGTAGAGGATTTAGAGATCAAACGCGAAGATTTTGCCCGCGTTACCGACGTAATTCCCGTTTCTGACCCGCACATCTTCAGCGAAACCCAAAGAATGGCCCAAACCCAAGCGGTTATGTCCATTATGAAGGACAACCCTGAATTGTTTAACAAGAAAGTAGTGATTCAGCGCTTTTTGAAGCAGATTAAAGTGCCCGGGATCAATGAAATCATGGTTGACGTGCCTGCGCCAGCCAAGTTAGACGCGGCCAACGAGAATGTGGCCATGGCTATTGGCCAATCTGCTTACGCCTACCCCGAGCAGGACCATCTTGGTCATATCCAAGTACATTTAGACTTTGCGAAAAGTCCAATCTTTGGTAGCAATCCTGTAATTGCGCCAGCTTACCTACCCAAATCGGTTGAGCACATCAAACAGCACATTGTTTTGTGGTACTTGAACCGCATGACTGGTTACGTTCAAAAGGCCATGGGTGAAAAGCTGGAAGACTACGACTTGCAAAAGGACCCCAGGGCGGTGGACAAGTTGTTTGCGTTGGCTTCGCAGCACGTTGAGCTAGACGCGGACCAAACGCTTAAGGGCATCATGCCTGTGATTCAGCAATTGGTGCAGGGCCTGCAACAGTTTAAGCCACAGCCGCAAATGACGCCAGACACCAAGGTGTTGCTTGATACCAGTATGGCCGAGACTCAGCGCCGAGCTAAGCGCGACGAGGCAGAGATGGGGCTTAAAGACAAGGCGTTGGCCGCCAAAATCAAAATTGATATGGCCAAGTTGCAGCAAGACCAACAAGAGGCAATGGAAAACCTACAAATGAAATTGGCAATTGCCACCAGCGACCAAGAAATGCAAGAACGCATCGAAACAGCCCGTTTAACACGCGATGCGGCAAAGCTCAATTTTGAGCAAGTTAAGGCTGTACCAACCCAAGGAGTACCTTATGGCAACCAGTGACCAAGAGCAAAAGAGCATTAACGTGCCTCAGCACAAACGCATGGCTATGGGCGAAAAGCTCGATGGCCAGAGCATGAAGGGCAGCACAACCCCAACCAAGCAGTCAGGAGGCTTATCACAAGCTAAGAAAAAATGAGAACCCTATCGGATCTGATTGGTGGAATTAAGGCTCGTCAAGCTGAAATAGCTTTTTCCCTTGTTGCTGGTAATGCGACAAACTGGGAGTCTTACATTCGATTGGTCGGTCATAACTCGGGCTTGCAAGAAGCCCTCGATATTTTAAATAATTTGATGAAAGAAGATGAAAATGAGTAACCCGGTAGCTTTTAACGAAGCTGAGATGGCTTGGGCATTTCCGAGCGTAGATCCCGGTGCAAAACCTCTTGGCGGACGAGTCTTAGTCCAACTCCGCCGTTCAAAAAAGGCAACAACTGCATCTGGAATTATTTTGGTTGAAGAAACCAAAGAAACCGAAAAGTGGCAAAACACGGTAGCCAAGGTAGTCGAGATCGGACCGCTGGCGTTTAAGCATCGAGACACAATGCAAAGCTGGCCTGAAGGATCTTGGTGTCAAGTCGGAGATTACATCCGCGTGCCCAAATGGGGCGGTGATCGCTGGGAAGTCAAAGTTCCCGGTGAAGACGCAAACGAAGACTCAGCCTTGTTTATGGTGTTGAATGACCACGAAGTGATTGCAAAACTCACTGGTGATCCACTTGCAATGAGGGCCTTTTTATGAGTACAGATACTAAAGAAATGATTGACGATCTCAACGTGGTTGAGGAAACAGATGGTTCCGTCACCGTTGACCTGCCAGATCATTTGGCCAATTTATCCGAAGACGGGGGTTCAGATGGCGGTCAAGATAGTGACGGCGACGTCGATCACCCTGACGACACGGCAGCAGTCCGAGAAGCAAGGCGCAATCGGCGCAGGGCCAAAAAGGACTACATCAAGCGCACCAACGAAGAGAAAGACCAGCGCCTTGGCTTGATGCAGCGCCGCAATCAAGAACTGGAAGACCGACTTGCTGTTTTAGAGCGCAAGACGCACGGTGCAGACATGGCCAGATATGAAAAGGCCATGGAGGACGAAGACTACCGCATGCGGTATGCCCAGCAAAAGATGGAGGAGGCCACAAGCAATTCTGATGGCGCGGCATTCACCAAGGCACAAGAGCTGTGGTACGAAAGTCGACGCAAGCTTGAGGCCATGAACAACTACAAAGAGCAAGTAGCTCGAGCAAGCTCGCAAGAGTCTGCCCCAGCTAATCCTAAGCTTGTACGCTTGGCTAATGGCTGGATGGAGCGAAATTCGTGGTACGACCCGGATGCTGGTGACGAAGATACGCAGATTGCCAAAGTAATTGACAATCGTCTTGTTGCCGAAGGCTGGGACCCAGCTTCGCAAGATTATTGGGATGAACTTGACAATCGCTTGCAAAAAAGGCTACCACACCGTTATACTAGAAACACTGACGAGCCTTCCAGAAGGAGTCCCCGAAGTGTGGTTACAGGATCGAGTCGTGAATCGTCCGGTCGCGTTAATGGCAACCAATTTGTTTTGGAACCTGAACAGGTCCGAGCAATGAAGGATGCTGGTTTTTGGGATGACCGAGAAAAACGCGACAAAATGATTAAACGATACGCAATCGAAGCACGCACTAGAAGGAACTAAACATTATGGATTCTCGTCTTAAAAAAACCCTCAACGCAGGTGGCCGTGAAAGCCGATCTTCACAAGATTTATCACGAGCTGCCCCCGAAGAGGCGTTCATTTCAAAGCAGGAACGTCACAAGATGTGGAGCGATGAATGGACACAAAGTGCGCTGCCGAAGGTTCCGGATATTCCGGGATGGCATCTTTGCTGGTTATCAACCACCAACGGCTACGACAGTATTGATAAGCGGATGCGATTAGGGTACGTTCCCGTGAAAGCGGAAGAGTTACCTAACTTCGACAATTACCGCGTAAAAGCTGGCGAAGACATTGGTTTTATTGCGTGCAATGAAATGCGTTTGTATAAACTTCCTATGGAAATTTATCAAGAGGTCATGAATCATATGCACCATGAAATGCCCAACGAGGAGTCGGACAAGGTCCAAGTCCAAGTTGATCAGCTTCAGGGAAACCGCGATAGCTCAGGCAGAAGTCTGGGAAGTGTTGAAGGTGAAGGCTTTGGCAATTTGAACCGAAACGTCCAAACACCCGTATTTTATGGGTAAGGACTTAACAAAGGAGTTTTTATGAGTACAACCTCTACTCCGTTCGGCCTGCGTCCTTCGTTCCACCCATCGGGTCTGGATCGCGCTGTGGCGCTCGCTAACGGTATTGCTTCCGGTTATTCAACCGGAATTCTTAAGGGTCAACCCGTGGCCCTTGACACAAATGGAAACATCATAGCCGCTACTGCTGGAAGCGCCTTTCAAGGTGCTTTTGCAGGACACGAGTATACTGATACAACTGGCCGTCGTCTTGTCAGCAATCAGTGGGTGGCCAACACGGCCTACCAAGCTGGTTCTCAAGTGACTTACTACTACTCTGACCCGAATATCGTGTACGACATTCAGGCCAACGGTAGCTTGGCTCAAACGTCCATTGGCGATCAAGCCAACTTTGCAAGCATCACTGCTGGTTCTACAACCACGGGCTTGTCTCAGTGCATGATTTCTACATCCCTCGTGGGTGCGGGCGCGGTCGGTGATCTTCGGATCATTGGTCTTTCTAACAACGTTGACAACGCTTGGGGCGATGCTTTCACAGTAGTGCAAGTACAAGTCTCTCGCAGTCAATACGTTGCAACCATTAACGCCATCTAAGGAGTCCAATCATGGCCGCACCAATGCGCAGTACGGACTTTAGAAGTATTGTTGAACCTATCCTCAACGAATGCTTTGATGGAGTCTATGACCAACGATCCGACGAATGGTCACGGGTTTTCCGTGAACAAGACGGTATCCCACGCAACTACCACGAAGAACCCGTCTTGTACGGATTTGGCGCAGCTCCCCAGTTGCCTGACGGCACTCCTGTCAGTTATCAACAGGGCGGCGTGCTCTTCTTGCAACGCTATGTATACAACGTGTATGGCCTAGCCTTTGCGTTGACCAAAGTGTTGGTTGAAGACGGCGACCACATCCGTATCGGTCAGGTTTATGCTCGTCACTTGGCTCAATCTCTTATCGAGACCAAAGAGACCTTGTGCGCGAACATTTTGAACCGTGCTTTTAACGCTAGCTACCCCGGTGGCGATGGCGTGTCTTTGATTAGCACGGCTCATCCTATCGTTAACGGTACTTTCAGCAACCAGTTGGCCACAGCCGCCAATTTGTCCCAGACTTCGCTGGAGCAAATGCTGATTCAAGTCCGCCAAGCTGTGGACAACAACGGCAAAAAGATTCGCCTTGTGCCCCGCCAATTGGTGGTGGCCCCCGGTAATGTCTTCCAAGCTGAAGTTCTGTTGAAGAGCGTTTTGCGTTCTGGTACAGCAAACAACGACCTGAACCCTGTCAAGTCTATTGGCTTGTTGGATGAAGGTGCTGCTGTCATCAGCCGTTTGACAAGCGCAACAGCGTTTTGGGTTCAAACAGATGCACCAGAGGGCATGAAGCTCTTGATGCGTCGCAAACTCGAAAAAACCATGGAAGGTGATTTTGAGACTGACTCTATGCGCTACAAGGCTACCGAGCGTTACATCCCCGGGTTTACCGACCCGCGTGCAATGTACGGTACACCCGGCATATAAAGTAACAGGGGCTGGTGTAAAAGCCAGCCTTTTTTTTAATCTGATCAAGCTTTTCAAGGAGAAGATCAAATGCCTCAATTTTCAGACGACCTATTCCTAGGTTCCGCACCCACGGCTATGGGTACTGCTTCGTATCCCACATCG
>Ga0114958_10003886_pt1 | contig 10539 bp, 11 predicted proteins | sample C_130208_EF_Meta_FD_89577 | JGI IMG/M metagenome (GOLD analysis project Ga0114958, IMG submission 89577) | Freshwater microbial communities from Lake Croche, Canada to study carbon cycling - C_130208_EF_MetaG | ecosystem: Environmental > Aquatic > Freshwater > Lake | place: Lake Croche, Canada... | reverse complement strand
TGTAAATATTGTAATAATGAAAGAGGTAATTTAGATTTCAGAGAATTTATGAGATTGAAAAAAAGAAATTATAAAAACCTATTCATCTAAAGGTTTTTTAAATTGGCAAACTTCTTATCATAATCAGTCTCCTGATCATTCTTTTTTCTTCTCCTAAATTTAGGAATCCATTTAACATCCATTATATCTTTGCTAAAAAAACTATTTAATTCCAACTTCTTGAAAGGTTCTGGAACCAATTCAGCTAGTTTATTAATATCTTTTACTTTACTAATTCTATGTAAAAGTCGATATGGATCTGGTGAATTTTTCTTATTGACAATATCTTCAAATAACTTTTTCCATAAAAAAACAGGATAATTATCTTTTAACTTTTCTTCAGATTTCTTATAACCGGCTTCGTCATTATCAAAGAAGTATTGTAAATCAAGATTATTACTTTCTAAGAATCTAAAGTCTGTATTAACACCAACAAGACCAATTGAGTTAGGAAAGAATAAAGAGTCTAAGTAGCCCTCAAATACTGTTATCTTTTCTTCAAAGTTTACATTAAGTATATTGAAGTAATATGATAACTTGTTGTAAATTACTAAATCATTCATATCAGGTTCAGTAACATCTTTGCCTAAGTTAGTCCACTCTAATAGATTTTCATAGTTATATATCTTGAATGTTCTTCTTTTACCTTCTTTTAAGTTACGAATTTGCATTCCTAATACCTTATCATCTCTACGATTTAGTAGGACAATGATCCATTCCGACTCATCTTCATTTTTCCAATACTTACCTTGATAGATATTTTTATGATATTCTGGTGGAATTCCACGACCTACTAGATACTTATAAACACCACCGTTTACTTGAATAGGTTTGAAATCTGAAATGGGTGTTAAATCTTGACTAAATACTCTTTCTAATTCAGATATATCAATAAGATTTTCAAATCTAGCATCAACAAAGTCACCTTCATAATCAGAATATGTCGTAACACTATTCAAGTGTTCAATCATTTCTAACTTTTTATCAGGATCTAATTGTTCATTGAAGTCTTTGCATAGTCTATCAAAATTGGTTTTATGCCCACAATTAAAACAGATGAATAAAAGTTTATTAAAATATAAATTTCCTCTCTTAGCATGTTTATTCTTATGTGAGTCGCCACAACAAGGTGCACAAAAGTTTAGCCTATCATTATAAACAATAATCTTTCTTCTAGAAGCATCTATAAATTCTTTATTTATAATTCTCTGTACTATGCTTGCTATGTAAACCTTATCCATCACATGATATATTACAAAAAAACTATTTAGTTTATTTCTATAAAAGTAATATAATTAGTATATTTGTATATGTAAAATAAATCAAATTTATGAATAAAGGTAGGCTTTTACATCAAGAAAAATTAAAGGATCACTCTGATTTAGGAGTTTATGGTATATTCTCCACTACAAAAGTAGAGTGGGAATACTATGTTATTTCTTATAAAATAATAAACAATAAACTTGAATTAACTTCTGAGATATGTGGTTATGCATACGATTCTAGTTTAGATACGGTGGCTAAAAATGGTAAAAAATTTAAAACCTTTGAAGAGGCTAAAGATTTTATTAATGTGTATAAATTAAAATGGGAAACAGGCTCTAATAATACAACACAAGAAGTTAGAGCCAAGAAAATTGATGATATTTTAGATAGTGACAAATAAATATCTGAGATAAATTTCTTCCGGGAATAAAGAGTAGTCAAAGATACAAGCGGCTTTCATCATACTTCTTAGTATTCCTACATTTTTAAATAAATTAAATTTATTTTCACTTCCAGAAAATAACTTAATTATTGTATAATAAAGAGTATTTAAACTATTCATAGGATATGCTGTTGGATAAGCTTTAATTGTTAAAAACATGTCTTCCTCTGTTGGCATACTATCTTTGTTTAATCCCCAGAAAGCACCTCTAATATTATTCTTCCAAATATTATTACTATCAATAGCCTCTTTTATTTCATCAGTCATTTCAAAATCTTTCATTAGACTTTTCAAATCTTCTTTTACTTTTTGAATCAAATCATCTGTAAGATTACCATTTCTATCAGTGTTTGTATCATCTAATACAATACCTAATTTCTCAGCTATTTTTTTATCTAAATATCTACTATATTCAACTATGTCTTTGCCAGTACCTACCTTTTCATCTTTGAAGTGGTATTCACTAGTGAAGGGGTCTTTAATATAATTTTCTCTTAGGAAGTATTTAGTTTCACCACCCAATACCTCTTCTATATAAAGATCTTTTCTATTTTTAACACACCAATCTTTGCTACCATGTGAGTCTATTTCTATTTCTATAACATTATGATTGTCTGGATATAAGTTATCACCCATTAATTCGGAATAAACACAATCATCCATAAAAAAATGCTCGTCGTGATATTTGGACCAAACAACATTATCTGTTGGTGCTACCCACTCACGTTTATATTCTAGATAAATAGCAGTGTCTCTACTCAACCAATCATTAACATTATCACAATGTACCGCATCTTCTCTATCAATATATGCATCTTCCCAGTTTGAGTAAACACTATCTTCTGCTCTAAATCCACCATTAGTATCTTTAATACTTATGTAACCTTGACCAGGCCATAGGTCCTCATCATCTCTTAAAATCTTAGTTGTTGGGTTATAAACAACAAATGTGTCCATATAAGGATATTTTTGATAAGTATGATTACCTAATTTAACCTCAAGAGTACAGACAACATTAATATCATATATGTTTTCTATTTTATTAACTCTAGCATAATCTTCAAACAATAATCTATCAGAATCATTTATAGTATAGATTCTATCCATATAATAAGAACCATTTGTTAATTTCCAAATTAAAGCTCGTCCAGTTATTTTATTCTTATCATCATCTGATTTTAATATAAGTAGTTGACATACTTCGGAATTCATAACATAGATATCAAAAAAATCTTGACATTTGTTATATCTCATGCAGGAGTTTCCTAATTGACCTCTTATTCTTTCGTAGTTGTCCTCATTATACCACTTTCTAATATCTTCACCACTAACCAATTCAAAGTTATCAAGGTCATCGCCATCTATAGTGGCTTTGTATAAGTTAACAAACACTTCTATTTTAGAATCTGGTATTGTTGATTTATAAACTTCGGTAAATATTCTTCTAACCCATCTCCCAACACCTATATCTGTTCTTGATTTAGTCCAAAAGTCACTACCACTTTTCTTATTTCTGATACTATATGGTAATTCTTCTCCTAGCTCTTTATTAGATCTTGTTATTCTATTTACTTGTATTAATGAGATTGTATCATTTTTTTCAGTGATATCAATTAAAGTATAGATATCAAGCATTTGATTAGAATCTTCTGCATTTAATAAGTCTCGAGCAATACTAGATTTGTCTTGAATTAGTTTTAATATATTTCTAAACTCATCTGAATAATAAAGTCTCATTTCTTGTTTAGCAGCCGCTTCAATAATAAAGTTTAAGTATTTTGATAAAAAATTCATATTGTATATATTAAATGAAATAATTTAAAATAAAAAATTCCTCTTAGTTAGAGGAATTTTTTTTAACAGGATTTATTTTATAACCTAATCTTTTTTTTTACTTTTTTTACCACCTAAAATATCTTTTGATGTTTTTGCCAAATATTTAGTTTGTCTTTTGAACTGATTAGCAAAATCATCTTGTCTTTGTTCGGGACCCTGTGGATTTAACTGAGCTGCCATATTTCCAAACTGTGTGAATTTTAATACAGAATTTTCTGTACCGGGAGCTTGTTGTGAAGTCTCGTTAATTTTGGACTCCATAGTCCTAACTTTTTTAGTTATATTTTCAGGATTTTTTGTACCTTTTACAGTGAACTCAATAATGTTAGGAAATCTTTCTTTTGATAAGTTGGCATATAAATCTTCAATGTGTTTAACATTCTTTAAGTCATCATCAGAGAATCCAATTTTAGCTTTAAGACCTCTTTTGGATGCGAAGTCATCAATTTTATCTTGGAATTCAAGTAAAGCTTCTTCTTTTGCTTTTTCTGGATTATCAGGTGAACCACCTCTTGACGGAGAAGAAACTCCAACAAAATCACAGTTATTAAGATATTCTTGAACTAGTTTGTTTTCTGATGGCTTACCTTTCAATATTCTTTCTTGTGTTGTATCTTGATTAAATAAGTAAGCAAATTTTAAAAGATTGCTATACATAGAATATAATTGTTCTTCCGTTAAAACATTATCAATTATCCAATCTATTCCCTTTCTCATAGATTCTGATTCATGCCCTCTTGCTGTTATAATAGCAAATAAAGAACCACTATTTAAACACTCGATAAAGTCATTCCAAGCAGGACCAAATCTTTTCATAGATATAGCTTTTTTCACGTCTTCTATAAAGGCATTTATTCCTCTAGGTCCGTTATCTTTAAACTCAGAGAAAGCATCTTCTCGAGTTCTCCAATTTTCTTTGTCTCCTCTAACCTCAGCAAACTCAGCAGTTGACACATCGGTAGGTATCCACTCACCATCAACAAGATGGTCCATGTGTATTACTGTTGGCATATTAAGAATATTATCATCAAAATCTAAAGCATAATATCTAAGATATTTTTCTTCACTAGATTCATTGAATCTTTTAAATTTTTCAATATAGTTCATTGTGATTAGTTTTTAATTTAATTCTTTTTATTGATAAAAGATTGGAAAGATTCTAATTTGTTTTCAGACTCTTCTTCTTCTTCTAACTCATCTTGAATTTCATCTTGAGTCTCATCTTGAATTTCTTCATCATCAAAGTCTTCTTCATCATCAAAGTCTTCTTCTTCATCACCAAAGTCATCAAATGATTTGATACCATCTCCACCATTTGATTCTTCACCTTCCTCACTTTCTTCACCTTCAGTAAGTTCTAAAGAAAATTCTTCAACAGTTTCGTCACCTTTCATAGCAGTAACCGTTAATAAATCCTCGGTCTCATCAATTACTATTTGATAACCTTTAATTTCTATTGTAGTTTTCATAATATTTTATTATTTTTTAGTATATATTAAATCCTCCAGTCCATTTTTAAACATTTAAACTTTTACATTATTTTGTTATAAAAATAAAAAAAGACTAGATAGATGAACGATTTTAGAAAATTTGCAAATGATAAAATGGTAAGTACCACTTACCTTAATGACTATTTTAGAAAAATAAATATAAGAAATAATACAACCCAACTACTTGAAAGTAATGGAATGCCAGTAGATATATTCTCAAAGCTTTTAGATGATAGAATAATATTTCTCTGCACTGAAATAGACTCTGATATTTGTAATATCATAAAAGCTCAGTTAATGTATCTTGAAACAAAAAATGATGAAGATATTAAGATATATATCGACTCACCAGGCGGTTCTGTTTATAGTGGATTAGGACTATTGGATGTAATGGATTATGTAAGTCCTGATATCATTACAGTTAATACAGGATTAGCTGCATCAATGGCAGCAGTTATACTATGTTCTGGTTCAAAAGGTAAAAGAAGAGCTCTTAGTAGAAGTAGAACAATGATTCATCAGCCGATGACCGGATTTGGATCCTATGCTCAAGCAACTGATATAGAAATTGAATCAAGAGAGATTAACTCTCTAAAAAGAGAACTTTATGAAATTATATCAGAGAAGACCAGACAAAACTACGATAAGGTATTCAAAGATGGTGATAGAGATTATTGGATGTCTGCACAAGATGCTAAGAAATATGGTATGGTTGATGAGATAATACAAAAGAGAGATAGTAAAAAAATCAAAAAATAACTCACATATCTATGGGGTTGATGTGTATTTTAACAAAGTATATAAAAAATATACCATCTGATCCAAATAGAAAATATAAAGAATGGGTAAATTGGTATAAATTCTTAGAAAAAGAAAGAAAGTAATTTTATGATAAAAGTTTCACTTCTATCTAAAGAAGAAAGAGTTAAAGAGATAATCACAGAGATTCATAAGAAGACAGCAAAATCTATGAGTTTTTCACCGTTACAATCTACTATAGATCCTTATACTTTAATTCAAATAATTGAATCTATAGAAGATAGAGTTTATTTTATATCTGAATCACCATCATTTGAATTCAATGGGAGAAACTATAATTGTTTACAATATAAATGTAATACAATTGGAGATTTTGAAACATTGATGAATAATAACCCTAATGACTTCTTTATACTTTATAACATTATGGTTACAAATGGCGTTGTATCAAATGCTCCTGGAGTTTCTCAAAATCAATCTTATATGATAAGAGGTATTTTTGTAGAGGACTTTTCAGTTAAAAGAGAGCAAATAATAAATAAAATCCTAGGCGAAGAATAACTTTTAAATATTAATATATAAAGAGATGAAAAAATTCTCTAAACTTATATTAGAAACTAAAAAAGAACTATGGACTAAACACCCATTAGTTAACCCTGTTGACTGGGATGAAATATTCAAGCCTTTAATAGAACATATTGATAGTAATCTTAAGAGTAATGTGCCATCTACAGGAGATTGGATATTTAGTAGTAATACAAAAGCCGCTTTAGATGTGTTAATAGATGCAATCTCTGAAGATTATTCTAATTATTTTACAAATGTTTTAGATGATGGTTCTAAAGAGTCATTCTTCAATGCTTATAGTATTAATGTTGATTATATAGATTTGATGGATTGTATCCAACCTATATTAGATAGAACAAATGACGTTGATGATTATCCAATCTGGGATGGTGGATATTTTTATATAAATTTAATAAATCTTAAGTATGAAAATTTAGAAGATTTTATAGAGGATATAGAGGATATACATCTAAAACTGAAAATGTTAAATATTGATTATACTATAAAAATAGAATTATCTTCAGCGAATTATGTTAATTTAATAAAAATGTCTAAAAATATATCTAAGCAAATAAAAGATTTAACTGAGTTACCTGGATCATCTTCTAATAATTCGGTTAAGTCAATTAAGGGAGTTTCATTTTTTATCTATAATAAGGAAACAGTTCAAGTTGGTGATTTAGACTAATCTACTTTATTTAAAATCTTCTTAATAATTTCCATTTTCTTTTTACCACCTTCACCTTTGAATCTATCCCAAGCACCAAATACTCCAAAAGCAAATGAATCTGCGAAGTCTTCTCTTGGATTTCTTGATGTGTATTTTCTACAGAAACTAGCGTCTTCTTTATGAATCCAATTTGACTTTTTAGGGCCAGCTATTTTTCTACCTTTTCTTTTTTCTTCATATCTAGCATATCCTTCTGGTACATTAGATCTCCTATCTAGTTTCTTCCAACCAGATATAGACTGCCACTCTTTAGAATAAGAAGTTCTTTCTATATGGTCAATACAATGACCTATTTCATGAATTAAAACAAATAGTTTATAAGGAAAATCCTTGACACCATTTTCAAATTCTTTCTTAAAGTCAAATATTGATGGATTCAAAGTCATCTCTTGTCTTTTACCAGAATCGTGCCATCTACCGTGAACACCACCCAAATCTTTTAATATTATTTTATCAATTTTATTTTTTATAAACTTCTTATCAAAAATATTAAATGCTTTTTCAATTAGTTTAATTTGATTAACTTCAAACTTTTCATCTAACTCGGTTCCGAATTTTTTCTTAAAAGAAATAATCATTTCTTGAGACTTTGTAAGCTTTTCATCTTTGGATTCAAATATTGAAAAATGTTTAAGATGTTTCATAGTCTTATATATTAAAAATAAGATTATTTTTTATCAAGAACTACCAATTTAACTTGAACTTGATATGATGAGATAATAGCATTTTCTAAGGTTATTAACATCTCACTAACTAATGAATCAATAGACTCGTTACTGATTAAGAGAGGAGTGCCTGAGATAGGACCAATTGAATTACCATCTGGGAATCCAGACATAACACCAGTTGCGGTATACTTAAAGTTTGCTTTACTTATAGTTATTTTACCAGTAACATTTCTACTACCTTGACTTGTTGGGTTTAATATGCCAATAGTAAATTCAGTTGGATTTGTACTAGCAGGTGGATTTGTTGCTGGTGTGCCATTTGGATCGACTTGACTTTGAGTTCCTACTTGATTTTGAGTTTCCACTTGACCTTGAGTTCCTACTTGATTTTGAGCTTCAACTTGACTTTGAGTTCCAATTTGATTTGTATTTATAGATTGACCTGTTTCACTTTGAGTTCCAATAACATTATTTACCTGACTTTGATTTGGACTTAATGTGTTTGCCACCTTATTAGCATCAACATTTTTAGTAGCCTCATCCCAATCATTTTTAGTAGCTAAAGTGTATGTGAATTTATTATCATACTTTTCTTTATGTTTTTCACAATAGCTAAAAAATTCATCTAAACTTTCAGCATTTGAAAACACCTGAGAACCTTCTGACCAATTGCCTACATTTTTGCCACCTGGATAACCTAAATGCACCTTAATTCCATTATCAATTAAAGAACTTGGTGTTATCAATTCTGGGGCTGTAAAGTTTTTCGGATTAAATGTATCTGGATTATCAGTATCACTATCTCTCCAAACCAGTTGAGTAGCACCGTTAATAGTTAAAAAAGCTTTAGCACCTCTATATTTAGATAGGTAATAAACATCAACATATTGAGAAGGCACTAAAATAGGTAAACCATTCTTTAATGTAGGATCCCCATTTATTGTACCTGCGGTTTTAGCATATTCTTTCATAAATATTTTTTTACCAGAAGAACCTATCCAGGGATTTAATTTAAACAGATTTTTTTCCTTTAACCAACTATCAGATATTGTAAACTCAAGACCAGGTACAGTAGAAAACATATATTGTTTTAATTCCCAAGTGTTATCCTCTTTCTTAAACATAACATATAACTTATCTACAAATTGGTCTGTATACTTATCACCAATAGACTGACATTGTGTTCTGATAGCTAAAATATTCAATTTATTAATATCTTCATATATCTTATATTTCTTAGTAGTAAGTAGTTCAATAATAATATCAACATCCGGATGTTGTTTAGGTGTTGGTTTAGAATCGGGTTGTTTAGCCGTAGTAGATTGAGTGGCAGCAATAGCAGCATCAGTCTTTGGTTGGTCAAATGTTGTGTCACTTGATCCCGCGGTTGATGTATAAGGAACCGGTTCTTTTGAAGTAATCTCATTATCTTTAACCGTTGATACCCAAGTATCACCTTTTTGACCTTCAGCGATTCTATCTAACTTAGCAACATTTTCATTATCAACAGCATAAACATTTTTAGATAAAAACTTAGGATCTTTTAATTGTTGATATAATTGTAAACTACCAAGTAAAGCAGGAGTTGCTATAACTGGAGCACCCAGATTTCCTAAAAAAGGACCACCTTTAGAACCCATTAAAATATTAACAAATTCATCAAACCAATTTAAGAAATTGTCACCTAAAATTGTCCTTTGTGTAGAGTTAGCAGTTCCTAAATTAATTTTTCCAAAATTATCTTTAAGATTTACATTAATACTATTTTCTTTAATATTAATAACATTAAACTTATGGTCTAATTTAAGACCTTCGCTATCATTAACATATATTTGAGTCTTGTGGTCAAATATTATTGATTTCATAGAAAGATAATCAGCTTCACTTAACTGTTCTAACTTCTTTTCTAGATTAATATTATAGTGATCTGAAAAAATAAACTCTGGGTTATTAATATTAGCATTTTCAAATACAACAGTAACAATTTTACCCTTATCCGGTAAAGTAAATTGGTCACCTACTAAATCTTTCCAAGGACTAGCCCAGGGTATATCAGCAATCGGAGTATTATCAAAAACATCTAATACTCTAACCTTTATTCTACCCATTTTTTTAGGATCGTTGTTATCTTCAACAACACCAACATAAGTTTTACCACTTTCTACATTCATTATGAATTATATATAAAAAATTGATACTTGTGGTGAATAAAAAATTAAAATAAAGTAGTGCCATTACCACCTTTGAAAATACCACCAATTTTACCACCTAAGGCATTCCCGGCAGCATCTCCGGCAAAATTTCTTAAAGAGTTTTGAACATCAAAAAAGAAATTACTAGAAACTTGACCGCTTGCCCCATTTGATATACCTTGATAAAAATAAGGCGCTTTATAGATATTTGAAGGTTCTGACATTCTTCCAACACCTGAAGCATTTCTAATTTTATCTAAAGTATTATTAAGTAGTCTAAGTCTTATATTAATTTGAGATCTTAATTCATTCGTAACAGCTTTTTCTAAATTCTGTGATAATTTTACACTTGCTTTTTTAGAATTTTGCTTAAATTGTTCAAAACCATCTTGTATCTTTTTCTTTCTAGACTCTTTTGGCTTGTCCTTGTTATCATCATCTTCATCACCAGTATTAGCCGAACCAGTTGCTTCTAATTTAACAGAAGCAGCACTAGACGCATCCTTATTAGCATTATTCTTATCATCAATTACATCGGATTTATCACCTA
>Ga0114958_10003885_pt1 | contig 10539 bp, 13 predicted proteins | sample C_130208_EF_Meta_FD_89577 | JGI IMG/M metagenome (GOLD analysis project Ga0114958, IMG submission 89577) | Freshwater microbial communities from Lake Croche, Canada to study carbon cycling - C_130208_EF_MetaG | ecosystem: Environmental > Aquatic > Freshwater > Lake | place: Lake Croche, Canada... | reverse complement strand
GTGCTTCATACAGCAGAGCTTAGAAAGAATCTGCTTTAGCTCCTTCATATCAGGCTCACCCTCATCCGTTGTCGATTTCTTGTTGTAAAAAATAGACAGAAGTGAAGTGGCCTCAGAAGATTCTTGGCCACATGCGATATCTGAGACTCCTAGTGCAGGGCCTTGGAATCCCTCAGATGCACCGGAAGGCACCGTCTTCATTCTAGAAAAAATCGTCGATGCAGCAAATCCAACAGCAACCGCCACAATTACTGCGATGACTACGAAAAAAGTAGTTTGTGAAACCTTGAATCCCGAAGCCTCCATTCTGGTTGTGCTTTAGATTTCAGTTGCTCCTATTATGAGACCAATTCAGAAAGGTCTGTGCCAGCTCTTTCTTTCCATCGGCCTTGTCCATCATGAGGTCATCGATACTCATGCGGTCTTCCTCAGCAAGAAGACGTAGCCAGTAAATCTTGACGACGTCTTTCTGACCGATGCGGACCGCGCGGCCTCGAGCCTGCTCCAGGAGTGCCGAGGTCCACCAGGGGCTGATAAAGATGATGCGGTTATAGTTTTGGAGGTTGAGGCCAGTGCCACCAGCCTGGAGCTGGATGAGAAAGACATCTTGCTTTCCCTCAGGTGAATGCTGCTTGCTGGCAAGAATCGACTCTTCACGCTCCTTGGCGTTCATGCCGCCGTGATACTGTAGAACTGGGCCGATAAAGGGGAAGGCCTTGAGAAAGGCTGAGAGAAGCTCCATCTCCTCGTGGAACTGGCAGAAGATGATCCAGCGATTCGATTCACGGGCCTCATAGCTGTCGCGCAGCATATGAGAAATCTCGTCGAACTTGCGGGAAGGCACATGGAACTCGGGACCTGACCAGCCGAAGAATTCCTTCTTACGAGCATTAATGTAGATTTGGGGATTCACAGAGACTTGGCGAAGGCGTAAGAGAATCGCGAAGCGCTGGAGCTGGTATGCACGGCCATTGAGGCGCTGGGCAGAGCGCCACTGGGCCTCAATGTTGTTGAGGATACCATTGTAGACATTCTCCTCCACCTCATTGTTGAAGTCAAGATACTTGACCTCAGTTACCGGAGTAGGAGGCATAGTGAGGCCTGCAGGTGCCTCTCCCTCATCAATGGTTCTTGCTAGGTAGACATGGGGAATCCACGTCTCAAAGCGGTCTGACCAACCGGAAGCTTCAATCTTGAAGCCGATGAACTTCAGATACGTTACGGCGTCATCAAGCGTGTTCACGATGGGTGTAGCAGTCAGGGCCCACTTGTAGGCAGCCTTAATCTTGAGGATGTAGGAGCCAGTCGCAGTCTTTGCGTTGCGGATACGGTGCGCCTCATCAAGGATGATGCGGTCAAACTTAACCTGCTTGAACAGGGCAAAGTCTGACACCACCTTCTCATAGTGGGCGAGGTAGATGCACTTGCCACCCAACGAGCGCTTGCCTGCACGCTGCCACCCGCTTTTCTCAGCCGTCATGATATTCATAGAGCACTTGGAAGCAGCGTCCACCCACTGCTGCCTGACAGCGAGTGGGGTGACAATAAGGGTGTTGAGCCTATTGCCGTTGACAACAAGTGCAAGGGCTTGAATAGTCTTTCCGAGTCCCATTTCGTCCCCGAGGATGCCACCGCGCACAGTGTCTTCGCCGACCTTGTAGCCATTGGACTCCAGATTAAGCATCCATTCAATGCCTTCAACCTGGTGTTTGGCGTATACTGCGCCTGGCCAAGTCGCCTTGAGTTGCATTGCTCTTTTTAGGGTAAAAGTCATTTAGCTCCTATGAAAATTCAATTTTGCTTCACTAATTATGTATGTGTCCGACCCTTAACAAATAGCTATCAGCCAAGGCAAAATTGAATGTTGACAGTTGAACTTGTATTTTAACTAGCATGGCATTTCCGAGAGCTTTTCAAACATATATACCAAGAACCCATTGTGTAGACACCCATGTCTATGGGGCAATTGTTCTAAATCATATGAACGAGATTGTAGTTGTCAGAGGAAGAAAGAGTTTGAAGTGGTCCTTACCAAAGGGACATGGACGGTCCAGAGAATTACCCTTAGATGCATGTATAAGGGAGTTGAAGGAGGAAACCGGCATTAATATGGAAGGTGTAAAGCCCGATGATGAAATCCGTTTCAATTCGGGAACATACTTCGTATTTATTATTGAGGAGAGAGCGACACTTTACACAGAAGATAGTCAAGAAATTCTTGACTTAATGTGGGTTTCGTTGAACAGAGTGAAGTATTTGACCACGAATAAAGACCTTACGAGCTTTTATAAGAAGGTCAACCTTGATACCTTATGTAAAAAGATATCGGTAAAGAGAGACGGTTGCTCGGAAAAAATCTCGTGTTAAGTAGCGGGATGTTCGGAGTAATGAACGTTCTTTTTGTTTTGACTCTTGTGCAACTGTGGTGGATTGCAATCTGGGGACTTGCGTATATATTGATAGATACGGTGGCAGGGACATCAAAAATAAGAGAAATCTATATTTATTGTGGAATGATGATTTTTACTATCTTTGTTCTTTACTTGAACCCTAAGATTATAGAGCGTCTCTAGTAGATTTCAAAGGGCTCTTGAATATAGCCAGGAAGGTCGTTGAAGCGCATGGCAATCTCACGTGCAGCAGAGAGATTTAATACAGCCCAGCCATCCTCCTCTAGCTCTTGACGGGTCATTTGATAGATATCTGTTGTGCGCGGGCGCTGGGCGATAGCGGCCTCTTGGTTGATTTTATCCTTGATGCGATTGCATAGAGAGTCTGCTGGGGGCTCAGGCGTAGCCAAAGGTAGAGCTGTAGCTAAAGCCAAAACTTTCCCAGCATTTGCACCCCATACTGCAACTTTCCTCGGAGCAGAGCCTAGAGTTGGGAAGCTATCAACACCTAGGTCAATCTTAGTAACCTCTGGCACAGATGATGCCTTGCGTTGATTGGGTGGCATATACTTAGAGGTAGTCGCAGAAATCTCGCTCATGCGCATGGGCTCCAACTTAATGACAGATGCAGCCATTTTATTACGGTGTATCCTTGATGCAACTGTTGCAAGTCAATTTTTTCAAGTAAAAAATGAGATGTATCCATCTCCTTTTTTACTTTTTATAGTGCTTAGAAAGAGGGCTCATTGGCGTCCGTATCAATGCTACCGTCGTCGTTCAGCTCACCGTAGTGATTACCCTTGGCACCGAGGTTGCTGAGCCACAGGTGGCCAGAGACCCAGAGATGGTTGCCGTTAGGGCGCTGCATACCGAGACGCAGATAAGTGCTGCCATTGTAGGTAAAGGGCAGAAGCTCCTCAACCGTGTTAGCCTCAACCGGTGCCACCACATCGGTAGTGATAGCCTTCTTCGCAACCTTCTTGGGCTTCTTGGTTACTACAGGCTGAGGCGTAGCCACAGGCGTAGCCACAGGCGTAGCCACGGGCTCAGGCGTAGCCACAGGCATAGGCGTAGCCACAGTCTTAGCCATAGCCACAGGCTCAGGCGTAGCCATAGCCACAGGCTCACTTGCAACCTTAGCCTTCCACTCGGCCTCAAATGCCGTATACTCGTCAGCGTGCTCCTTCTTGTAGTTAGCAATGAAGGTCATGTGCCCACCACGACCCTTGAACTCCTTGATTTCCTCTGCATGCTCAAGATGAATCTTCTTGATAAAGTCGCCATATGCAGTGGTCTTGCCCTTGCGATTAGACTCCTTTCGAGGCTTCCCAGACTTCGTAAGCTTGGGAGACTTCCCTGCGGGGCCAGCAGCACCAAACGCGCCGCTTTCGATAATCTGGTCAATTGCATTGCGCATCTCCATGAGGCCAGTAATGAAGGCGGTCATCTTGAAGGTGAGTGTTTGATGCCTACCAAACTAGCTTACGCTGATTCAATTTTGTTTGACTTGAAAATCTTCTTAATAAATGTCCCTACTCTTGAAAAAAATGTAGTAGGCAGTTTTGTAGGAATAATTAGAGCATTGCTTGTCGGAGTGAGTTCCTGAATACTTTGGATAAGTGTTATCTTTATTCTTTCTTGCGTAGCCAGCTTTTTCTTTATATCCCTCAATTCAACGAGGTTTGTGGGATTCTTCTTGAGCTCATCTAGTTTTTCTTGAAGCTCTACAATCAAAGTAATTGTTTTATCCAGTGTCTTTTGCATGTGCTCAACAATTGACATTTAGATGGCGTTCTAGAATATATAGGTATATTCAATCTACGTCTTAGAACGCACAGTAACGATTCCCTGAATCTTGAGCTGTCGAAGAATTGCAGTTAGACGACTTCTAGCCATAGTGCGAATGCGCGTATTGATTCCGTAAATGCATGCGGGACCTTGAGAGAGAACGTGGATAACGCGTCGGACATCGAAGTTCTCAGGATGATGCTTCTGCCCCTTGAGCCAGCTATCCGCACCAATGAAATCGCGGTCATCAATCTCTTGCGTAATCTGCTTGATTTCCTCTGGAGTCTTCACTGTATACGTATCAGTTGCAACTGCTACAGGGGCATTCTCTGCATAACGAATTCTCTTCCCATGAATAGTGTAGGGGAGGACTAAGGGGGCACTGAAGCTGAGGCTAGCACTCTCAAATGCAGATGTGCTGGGAGGTCCTTGGTCATTAGAGATGGGTGCATACTCGCGGGTCACAGGCACATACTCATGAGCTACAGGATGAGCGCCTCCTTTGAAGACATCCATGAGTTCCTCTTGGGCAAAGGCAGAAAGCTTCATAAACATCTCATTCGTAATAGTAATCGACATTTTAGCGTGGTGTAAAAAAATACTAGTAAGCCATGGTCAATTTTTTTTCACTCATCCTCGAGTGTGTTGGTAGCTGAAATGATATCTGCCCAGAAGTGAACCCTATTTTGAACGCCCTCTACCGCAGCCTCCTCCTGGCACTTCATTGTCCATTGAAATAGTCCTAGAGTCTGCATTGCTGTATTCTTCAAGCGCTCAAGCTCATTTGTTAGCAGGGACAGGCGAATTGCATCCAGTGACTCTTGAGGAATACCCTTGTATCTCTCAACCTGTGTTTCTATTGCCTTTCTTGCTGCAACCTCACGATCACGTTGCTGCTCGGCGCGCCACGCCTTCTGTTTCCAGAAGCGAATCTCGAACTTCATGAGCATAGCCTCATCGCTCATGTCCCCTGACATCTGAGACTTCTCAATTGCTAGTTCGGCCATTTGTTCCTGGGACATCCTGTGCCTACTTTTACAGCCCTGTTTAAGTCAATTTTACAAAAAAATAGGGGTTCTTTTATTATTGTTTTTGCATTTAGTTTGTAGCGCGCATTAGACCTCAATCATGCCCTTGCGATAGTAGGCGACCAGGCGGGGCTTGCCGTTGGCCTTGAGATCAAGACCGAGCTCTGCAAAGCTCTTGCCCACCGTCGGCGTGGCCCACTTGCGCTCGGCGATGCCGATGACGCCATGGTCAGACGTAATCTCAACCTTCTTGTTGCCAATGAAGGCGCAGAGGACCTGGCGATAGTCGTTCTTGTAGAGATAGGACTCCACGTCAGAGCCCTTACTGCGATACATCAGGTCATACTGAGCATGGACTGCCTTATCAGAACAACGCTGAATCTTCGTAGCATAAGTCCGAATGGTGAAGAGCGCCTCCCGAATCGTATCACCCTTAAGGCTCGTATCCGTGCTAATGTTCTTCACGATATCCAGCTGCTTCTGGAGTGAGGGGACATCCTGAATGAGCTCCTTGACACTAGAATTCCGCACATCAATCGACTTCGGCTTCTTAATCAGTTGAGAGCGCACGGAGAAGCGCTTCAGGAGGACCTTGACATAGTCAGCGTCAGTGGTGGCAGTCACAGGCTGAGCAGCCTTCCGCTTGATGCTGGGAACGCTGTGATCCTCAGTGGCCTCGGAGGCGGTGAGCTCGCCGCCGGCGGGGAGAGTGGCCTTCCAGTCGGCAAGCGAGGAGAAGAACATCTGCTTGCAGCGCTTAATCACGTCCAGCGTGATGCGCCCCATGACGACCTCCTTCACCTGCAGCACACCGTCCTTGAGAACAATTGCGCAGCGCTTGTTGTCCTCGTCCTTCTTCCAGCGGAGCATCGTGCCGGCCACGTAGACCTTCTCGGGCACAGGCGCAGCCACAGGCACAGGCGCAGCCACAGGCACAGGCGCAGCCACAGGCACAGGCGCAGCCACAGGCACAGGCGCAGGCGCAGCCACAGCAGGCGCAGGTGCCGTCCCATTGTAGCAACGGATCTCCTGGCCAGCAGACATAGCCAGAATCTTCCAGTCTGCCAGGCTCATGTAATCGCGGCGGCTAACAGGCTTGCCTGCGAACGTCCTGGTTGCAATCTTATTATCCGTAAGCATAACGACATCCTCGAGGGTCTCGCCAGAGCCGAAAGACAGAATCGTGCCAGGGGTATACATCTGAGCCATTTTGAACTTAGTTGGGGGTACTTGAAAAAAGGGACGCCTGCCTTTTCAATTTTATTTTTCCTTGTTTGGTGCCTTCTCAACTCTTCAGTAATGTCTACGGAGTGCTTCACGCTGGATGTCACGCATCTCGTCAGCGTGATCCTCGCCACAGATATAGCGAGCCTCGCCACAGAAGCTGCAGGGATTCTTATATTCTTCCATTGCTTCCTGCCACTCGGCGCACTCGGCTTCAGTCATACGTTTACGCATCCAATAAGAGGCGACAGTAGCACCTTCATTTCTTCTCCATGCATAACTATCAAGAGATTCCTCTTCCAGCATGAATCCGATGGGCTCTTCTGTATTGCCGAGCTCCATTGCCTCGTCAGCGCAAACGAGAGCAGTTCCCCGCGGTGCCCATCCAGCCTCTTCCTTCCAGCCAGCATGGAAGAACTCGCCGTCATGAATGGAGAGCTGCATATCATAGGACTTGGGCATCTGGTGGCAGTCGTCTTCGTCCATTGTCACAAAGTCCCAGTCGTAGCTGCGCTCAGAGGCATCACCATGGAACTCCAAGAAGTCAATACCGAAATCGTATGCATCCTTGCGAGAACCAAAGTAGACCAGCATATCGCATATCATATTGCGGCGAATCCAGAGAGTCGCAACCATTTTAGTGTATTATTAAATAAACTAAGATGATTCAATTTTATTTTGGCTTAATTCTTCTTGGTCTAATTCTCCCTAACCAGCTTGATGGATGAGGGAGGCAACAGAAGAATGTAGACCAAAGCAAGTGGGCCTGAAAACTATGTAGCATTCTCATTGGACTCTTTACTTATGAAAAAAGGGACTCTTTCTTCGTTTTTTATTTTTAGTTTCGTAGTTCTTTACTCGTCCTTCACCTTGGGGGAGGGAGAGCGAGATTGAGGAGTAGCGGCCTTCGCCGCCTTCTTTGCCGCACGCTTCTCCTTCTCAGCCTTCAGCTCATCAGGCGTCATATCGGCATGCTTCTTGGGTCCACGCTTCTTGGCATCTGTGGCCGAGCCTGTAATAGAGGATGTCTGCACCGGCTCCTCAACGACCGTGACAGCGTCGTCAGTGTCCTCAGCACTGCCACCAAGAGGAGCATTCTTGTTCTCAAGCTCCCACTTGGTCTTGAACGCGGTGTGCACGTCAGAATGCGCGCTCTTCCAGTGGCTGACAAATGCGATGTGCGCACCAGAAGTGGCCTCCTTAGCATCCATGCGGTCGCCAACGGCCTTCTTACCGCTCTTCACCATCGACTGCGTCGCATTGTAGAGGAGCTTGCCGGCCTCTGCATCTGCAATACGCTGCGCCAGGAAGGCCTTGAACTCTCCAGAGTCAACGGGGTATTGCTTGAGGATGTGGGCCGTCCATGCACCGTGCAGAGTCGCCTTACCCTTATTCGCACGGGGCTTCTTATCGGCGGCCACAGGCGCCACAGGCACAGTAGCCACAGGCACAGTAGCCACACCAGTAGAGTTCAGCGTCTGCAGGATGGCCTTGCGGTCGGCATCGCCAAGCGCCTGGATAAGAGAGATGATAGCCTGGTTCACGGAGGACATTTTAGAAACTTGAGGTTAACTCGGGTGCTTACTGCTTCAGGCAACCTTGTATTCAATTTTTTATTTCGGAAATATCGGGCTCTGGCCAATCCATAGACCTCTGTTCAAGGCAACGAATTGCATCTTGTTCAAGAGTTGCCGCCATTTCCAGGGCCCCAGGTAAAAAAAGCCAGCCCTCAGGAATATAGGTAAAGACACGCTCCGAAAAAAGTTCAAGAGCCCGTTGCCAATGCTCTTCTTCGGATTTCCCTGGGAAAATATGTTGATTGTAAAGCACACATCTGGCAACTATATATCCTTCAAGAAGGTCTGCGTGCCTAGCAACATGGTATGCGCGCTGCCATTTCCCGTGGTTAGGGTATACTTTATGCTCAAGATGCATTGACTTCTTAAGTTTAGAGTAACTCATTGTTGTAATAATTCTAACTAGGGCAGTGATCTCATCAAGAGGCCAACCCTGACTACGTAAAAAATAACTAACCTCATGAACTGACTGTTCCAGAGGCGTATATTTGCTATCACATGTATCGTGGAGTGCTGCTGCATATAGGGTTATTTTACGCTCTTTCTCATGAACATCTGTAAAACTCTTGAGTATCTCATTTGCCCTGATAAGAGTGCCTTTTGCGTGCTTGAGTCCATGGCTCTCATCTATTCCGTATTTTTCACATTGTCTAGATATGAATGAAAAGAGGGTGTCCATCTTATCTAAAGTATTGGTGTCTCTTTAGGGGGGGCCTTTACCTGAGCCACTGGCACTAGTGGCCTCATGGTTGTCACTGGTGTTACTGAGCTAGAAGGAATTGCTAGGCAGCAGAGGGCTGAGCAGAGGAGGGCAAACATGCAGTTGCAGAATTCTTGCTCCATGCTATTCTTTCTCATTTACTGCTTAAGCAGAGACCATAGCAGACACCGGAAATTTTGCCGGCCATCTCAGACGGCATCGGCAGATGCTCCTTCATGGGATGAGAGTCCTGCAGGGTGATAAAGCTCTGATTGATGAGGAAGATAGCTGAGTAGCAGCGCTTTCTCAGAGCCCATGGCTTAGCAAGGCGCTGGCAGACAGGGCACTCTACACATCCATCGGGCCTAGTAGACTCTGGGTTAAGCCCCTCACCCGAGGTGAATGACTCGCAGACGCAGGAGCCGCCGAGTCCCAGGTCGTCCTCATGCACACAGAGGCAGTCTACATCCTTGCCCTCATCTACGTCTGTGACGTAAGTAATTGCAGTCATCTGAATCAGGGTCTCTGATAGCATGCTCGTGCTAATAAAGACACCGTCTCCCTTCAGTAAGTCAAGACGGGGTTTGAGGATGGCTAAGGCAGACATGGTGGTACTTATCTGATTTGCCGAGCCCACATCAATTTTGGTATGGCTAATTGAATGGACTCAGAGGTGCAAGAGGCAGTAGCAACAGCTTGCGCTCTTCAAGGCAGATTAGCTGCTCTCGTAGCTCATCGCTAGCCTCACATATCTCGATGACTTTTGCCTTGGGGCAACCACAGTTCAAGAGGCGGCGTGCTCTGTTTGCATCCTGGATGGAGATAGCCTGCAGATCCATAAAGAGAGTGCCGATATTCTTGGACATGGTATATGCTTTGACATGGCGGTTAGCGGTGGTCAATTTTGATAAGCGTTGAAGTACATAAAAAAGAGTTACAGCTATATTCTTATTTCTGACTCTGCCCCAACCATCGCAGAATCCTGTCGTGCTCTTAAAAGCACGCCCATTTCCATTGGGTGAGGGTTGCCGGTTCCCTTTTTTCACCCAACATGTGCACCTACCTCGCACATGTCAGTCATCGCCTCCGGAATGCTAGAGGCTATAACACTCTCCAGCTGGTGGAGTGTGCCTAGTAGTCGTAGCCCAACCTTACTCGGAGGAGTAGGTTGCTGATTCAGCCCTCACGCGGTTGCGACGTCCTGTAGACCACCAATACTGGGGATGGACTATGAGAGTAGGCTTCTTATGGCTCAGCTGAGCCTGAGCCTCTCCTATGCCCGCCAGAGTCGGCCTGTAAAGGCACCCAATGGCCGCGGCAATACTCTTTTTCAAGAGCTGGCATCTAGGCGTAAGAGACTAAGGGTCTCTCGCGTCTGGATTTGTCTGCAGCCCCAAGTCCGAAGACCCCCGCTGTAGACCGTGATAGCCTCCTCTGGTCCATGCTACTACCCCGAATGGTAATAGGCTGGTCCAATACACTGCAATGGCAATGTGCTATCTCCGTTGCCCGAAGGCGCATTGACTCATGGGCCTAGAGCAAATTCAATTTTTCGGGCTCTCAGGCCAGGAGAGAAAATTGAAAAAAGGGAGCTCTGACGCCAATTAAGGCATCTGCTCACCGAAGTTCCAGCGCCACCAGCACTTCTTCTCGTATATAATATACCTCTTGAACTCCTCTTCAGTTCGAGAGCCGTCATTCTCAATGCGCATGGATTTCCACCAGCGGTCGCATGCCGCGCGCCTCTGCACGTAGACTAGGTGCTTTTCTACGTCATCCACACTTTCAGACCGAGGTCTCTTTAGCCAGTTGATTACCATGGTGTAACCGCC
>Ga0114958_10003882_pt1 | contig 10542 bp, 12 predicted proteins | sample C_130208_EF_Meta_FD_89577 | JGI IMG/M metagenome (GOLD analysis project Ga0114958, IMG submission 89577) | Freshwater microbial communities from Lake Croche, Canada to study carbon cycling - C_130208_EF_MetaG | ecosystem: Environmental > Aquatic > Freshwater > Lake | place: Lake Croche, Canada... | reverse complement strand
CTTCATTGTAGCAGATCCAACATCTGGAATCAACTTAACTAGGCGCGCTCTCACACCAAGAGGAATAAGGGTCGCAACAGGGACAGAAATCTGATTTACCATGATCTTGAGATCATATCCAGCATTCTCTGCAGACGGTCTCTCATAGGTGCCAACTTGGGGATAGAAGGCGGCACCCTTATCAGTTACGCAAAGTTCAAGACGGTATTGTGACATACCTTTCATGTATGCTGACAAGTATTCAAATTTTTACGGTAAAATTTGAATACTTCACTCGCTATACATCATAGTATACCTACAATGACGACCTTTGATAATCTTCCCCGTTACAGATATATTGGTCAGCCTCATCTGAGCCAAAATTCAAAACTTACATGCTTTCTACTCTTCACTATCGCCTATATTTACCTCTCATACACGGATGGCAAGTATATTTCAATGATTGCCTGCCTATTTGGTGTATATTATACTGGATATAGCCTTCTTGATAATTCGATCAAGGTTAGAGAGGTAGATACTACAGATGATGATGAGCCTCCTGTTCTTGATACTTCTGTTCTTAATACTCCTGTTCTTGATACTCCTGTTGATCATGTAGATCAGGCTACGCGTGATCTAATTGCACTGAAGCAACTGAAGGATTTCGCGAATAAAATCAAGGAGCAGAATATTAATAGACGGAATAATGCTATTGATGACGAACTACCTCCTCTGATCCCCATCGATACTCCAGTATCAAAGAATCTCATTCGTCAGAGATATCATCCAATGCATCTACGCCAGGCAGGTGAGTATGCCCCCAGTGCAGAGGGCACAGACATTTAGTGAATTGTTAATTAAAAAATATTTTTTTCTGAGGATATTAAAAACTCCGGTACGATACCCATCGTACCTAAAATTGAAGGCCCATTAGTAGAACAAATGGCTACCCAGATGAATCAGGATACAGGTAAGTTTCGCAAGAATACCAAGGATCAGTATTATACCAAGTCTTCAGTGGCGAAGAAGTGTGTCGATAAGATTCGTGAAATGGTGCCTAATTCAGAAACCTTTCAGTGGATTGAGCCATCTGCTGGTAATGGAGCATTCTTAAAGGTCTTATCAGATGGCATTGATAAGATTGGTATTGATCTTGAACCAAAATCAGCCGATATTCAAGAGGGTGACTTCCTCACATGGATTCCTACTACAAATAAGAAACGCATATTCTTTGGTAATCCTCCCTTTGGTAGACAGGCTTCTTTAGCCAAGTCATTCATAAAGCATGCAAGTCAGTATGCTAATATTATTGCCTTTATTCTACCAAGATCTTTCGTAAAACCAAGTATGTCACGGGCTTTTCCAGGAAAATTTCATTGTCTTCATAGTGAGGAATTGGAGAAGAATGCCTTTGAAGTAAACAAGGAAGAATATGATGTCCCTTGTGTATTTCAGATTTGGGAAAAGAAACTGGTGGATCGCCCTCTAGTAGATTCTGTAACTGAGGAAGGTTTTGAATATGTAAAACATGGTGAAGCCTTCCACATTGCCTTCAAGCGTGTAGGAGGTCTCGCGGGTAAGTGTTATCCTTCAGATACAAGGGAATACAATAAGCAGTGCTTCTACTTCTTGAAACTAGATGACCACTATATTGGGAAGATTCAAGAGATTATTCAGAAGGTAAATGCACACGTCTTTCCAAGTAATACAGTGGGTCCACGTAGTCTTTCTAAGAGTGAGGCTACTATCGTTCTGAATCACCTAATTTCCGAAAACTAATGTTCCCCTTTGATCCTCAATATTATAAATGCCCCAGCCAATTGTAATAGCCCTCATAGTTACTCTTTTTTGCTTAGTTGTTGTTGCTTGTAGGGTATCCTGGATATCTAACCATAGTGTTGGTCTATCTGCCGTTGTAAAATTTAGGGTTCCAGATGGCTTGCGTCTTTGAGGAGCCCTATAGCCATAAGATGGACCAACAGAAAAAGAAATCCAGGATACGGGGATGCCTGGAGTTTTCTCACACTTTGTCCATGCAGATACCTTATTCCACAGATTCGAGTCCCACTCAGATTCTCGTTCCTTCCCTGCCACCAGAAGTTTCATCTTATTAAAATAGGACCCGCTGCCTGGCATAGAATTCTCCAGATTCCATAATTGATTGCGCTCCTCGTAATATGATGACTGAAAGAATATCATGATGGCTTCGGCAGGATGACGACCATCTATACGCTTAGTAACATAAGAAGCCCCTCCATTTCCAACTGCGATATAATCTGATGGATCAAGACTTAACTTATTTTCAAAAGGTCTGAGAAAAGGAATCTGATTCGGCGTCTTTTTTAAGAGGGCCTGAATATCCTGTCTTACATAACGCTGTGTTGTCTCAAGAATAATCAGAGGCTTTCCAATTAATTCTCTGCTTAGAGGTGTAAACGATATCTGATTTCCAGAAGAATCTGTAAGAGATAAATCTGATCTAGACCACGGTGTGGGTTTTACGGAACCCGCCGAAGACTCCACTAAATCTTCTAAGCGTCGGAGTTTACAACGAATTCTGTATTTCTGACCGGGAAGAGCAATAAAGGGTAACCCACCTTCATCTGGGTGTGCACAGCCAATCAAGGGTAGACGAAGTGTAAGTCTTCCTGGATTTGCATTGTGTTGAATCTCGAGAGGGCTACCGGTATGTGATCCGAATTCCTTCAGAGCAAGGGCCTCCTGATTCAAGGTTGACTGAAAGTGTGTCCAGGCATACAAGAAATCTCCAGAGAATTCCTGCAGCAAAAGTTGATCCTGGTAAAACTGGATCTGTTCAAACAGGAAGGGACCAATGCCCTGAGTGTAACCATAGGATATTCCTGAAGAATCCCTTATAAGACTCCTGGAATTCAAGGCGGCAAACTGCGGAGGAAGCCAGGTTGGAAGATCGATTACGAGGGCTGCAGAAATTAGTAAGTCTCCAAAAACTTCCATTTCCCACTCAACAGATCTTCCAAAATCAATTGTATTGAGCGCCTGGGTTTGCCGAGTTTCATCAATCGTTGCCGGCCAGGTTTCCATATTATAAGAAAAAGGGACCGATGCAGATTTATCAGTCGAGGTAAAGTATACATCTTTTTTACCTCGGGCAACTAATTCAAAAAGAGATCCTTCGGCGGATGCTGTTGGGCGATCCATCTAGTCATTAGGAGATTGGAAATATGGAGATTTCACGCTTAGAAGAGATTTGCGGCAGAGAAGATCTTCTTACGGTAAAGAATACAGATACGAGGCTTGCCCTCAGCATTCAGACAGTCACCAATCTCAGCAAAACTCTTATACTGCTTGCCCTCGGCATCAACGATATCATAGATACCATCCTTCAAGTCGTAACCAATCTCCTTCATAATGTCACCGACGATAATATAGAGTTTCTGATTCTTGTAATTACTAGCAAGCCAGCGGTGCTGGTAGTTATTCTGCTCATCCGTCTGTGAGTTATACGTCGCCGTCACCTCATCAAGAGACTTCTGCCAAGCCAAGGAATCATGCGGAAACCTAGTCACATTCTGGCGGTAATAGTCGACGAGACCCTTTGTGGATGCACCCTTGTAAACGCGCGAGGGAACCTTGAAACGCTCCATAACCACCTTCAACTTCTCACCATCATTAGACGTATTCGTAGCATCAATAGGACTCATCATCTTATCCTTCAGACTCTCCTTCATGGTAACGGTAACCTCACCCTGAGGCAGAGAGGCGCGCCAGGTCGCCTCGTCGGCGAAGGTGGTCCTGCTCAGACGAGACCCATAAAGGGGGTCAGGATTCGGATTAAGATCGACACCATTGATCCCCATGGACTTAACCTGGAGAATACCGTTACTGACGGCAATGGCCACGCGGTAGATATTAGGGTTTGTTGAGGAAAACCACTTCAACTTCGTCCCAACAGGGCGCTTCTCGTAGTGAATAGTGTTAATGGGAGCCTTCGTGAGTTCTGCATTCGCGGCAATAAGAGCATCAATTGTCGACTGCTTCGCGGCAAGTTCGGAACGCAGCTGGGCGATGATGATATCGGAGGCGGACATTTCTAAGACTTATAGGTTTTCTGGGTGTAGTGGAAATACTAGGCTCATACAATTTCAATTTTTATTTTTAATCCTACGGATAAAATCTAATGCTATTATAGATGCCATTTTTTAGTTCGACCAAGGTAGATGATCAATATAATAAGTCGTGTGCAGAGATTAAATCATATATTGATAGTAAGATAAAGCAAGGATATACACGAATTATTGAGGTGTATCGTGATACTAAGGTATATGATGGAAAAGAACAGGCTTATTTTGATGAAAGAGTGGTTGATAGTAAATTATGGATAACATCTACTTATAAAGTACCGACATCTACATATAATATCTATTCTACACCCGATGAAATATACAAACATCTAAAGGGTTTTAAATGTGCCGATGAAGAATTTCAAGTACGTAAGAAAACACCTGAATATGCTCTAGAAGAAAAAGAAAGAACCGCTCGCATTGCTGAAACTATTAGAATAGAACAAGAGGATGCTATTGCGAGGCGTGCCGAGGCCGAAAGGCAAGCCCTTAAAAGAGAATTAGATAATTGCATAAAGAAACTAGAAGAAAAGGGATATACAGTTACACCACCAGCGGCTGGCGGTAGACGTCGTAATAAGAAGTATAATAAAACACGTGGCAGAAAATATACAAAAAGAAAGGATACACATAAAAGACGGTGAACACTAAAAAATGAATATCTTATAAAAACTATAACAAGGTACATTTATGAAACTTGTTATTGTTGAATCACCAGCAAAATGTTCTAAGATCCAGGGATTCTTAGGTTTCGGCTACAAGGTGATTGCCTCCATGGGACATATCCGCGCTCTAGCCCACGATCTAGAAGCCGTCGGCCTCGAGAAGAACTTCGAGCCAACTTACGAATTCATGAAAGAGAAGGCTACCACAATTACCAAACTCAAGGCCGATGCCAAGGGAGCCGAATCAATTGTCCTCTGTGCCGACGATGATCGTGAAGGCGAAGCCATCGCCTACAGTATTGCTGTTCTCCTAAAACTAAACGTGGCTACCAACCCCCGCGCTGCCTTCCGTGAAATTACCAAGAATGCCATCCTCGATGCAATCCAGCATCCCAGAACCATCGACATGAATCGTGTGCATTCCCAACAAGCCAGAGCAATGCTCGACCTAATGGTCGGTTTCACTATCTCACCCCTCTTATGGAAACATATCGGTGGTCAGACGGCCCTATCAGCAGGACGATGTCAGACTCCAGCACTTAGACTTGTATGCGAAAGAGAGGCGACCATTGATTCCTTCAAGACTGAATCATCATGGGGTCTATCAGGCACATGGTCCGCAGCAGGATCCAAGGTCAAGTGGCCTGCCGCAATGACGGATTCACTCGGTGATGAGGAATCTGCTCTGAATTACTTGGAAAATCATCACGACGAGCAAGGTGGTATTATTAAGAAGTGTCTAACAAAACCATGGTCTGAGTCACCCCCTCAAGCCCTTATGACCAGCACCTTACAGCAACAGGCAAGTAATCTGTATAAGTGCAATCCAAAGAGATCCATGCAGATTGCCCAGAAACTCTATGAGGCTGGTCATATCACATATATGAGAACTGACCAAACAAGTATGAGTGCTGAAGCCATTGAGCAAGCCAAGAAGATCGTGGAAGGCAAGTGGGGGAAGCAGTATCTTGCATCTGGTGCTGATACAAAAAAGCCAAAGAAAGACATTCAGGCACAGGAAGCCCACGAGGCCATTCGCCCAACTCACTTTGAGCGAGGCATTCTTCCTGAGTCTGAAGACTGGGGTGACCAGGATAAGCGGATTTACCGACTAATTTGGCTAAGAGCACTACAATCAATCATGGCTCAGGCCAAGGGTGATTATCGATTCGTTGACTTCGAGGCTAATGGCGACGCCGGCGATTTCACTTGGCAGGCGAAGTGGAAGAGAACAACCTTTCCAGGGTGGAAGGCGGCCGATGAGAAGGATACCAACGTTTCCCTTGCACAAGGTGACGATAAGGATGAGGAAGAAGTCATTGAGGCCGCTGATTCATGGACTCTGGCTGAAGGCCTGAAGGAAGGCCAGGCAGTCAAGTGGCATACTTTCCAAGCAAAGCCCCAGGAGACTAAGGCAGTAGGTCGCTTTACTGAGGCAACTCTCGTAAGAGAACTGGAAAAGAAGGGCATCGGTCGCCCCTCGACCTTTGCATCCCTTATTGCGACTATAGTTGAGAAGAATTACGTGGAGGTGACGGATATTCCCTCAGTGGTTCAGAAATCTAAGACTTACAGTCTAACATCTCTGGGCCAATGGCCGCCTACGGCGGAGGAGTTTTCCTTGAAACGCGGAGGAGAGAAATCAAGAATGGTTCCAACTCCTCTTGGCAAAACACTTTTGGATTTCGTTTTGGAAAAGTTCCCAGATCTCTTCTCTTTCGATTTTACCGCAGGAATGGAAACTCGTTTAGATAAAGTTGCAGAAGGACTTGAACCCTGGAAGAAAGTTCTGGAGGATACTTGGACCTCTTACAAAGATCGTTATCAGAATCTCAAGGCCGGAAAGTCTGAGGCTGGAAGCCAAGGTGTTAATAGTAAAAGAAGAGAGTTTGGTGATGGCCTCGTAGCGGTTGTGACAGGAAAGGGACCTCTTCTCTTGAAAGAGGGTGAAACCAAGGAGGAAACTGTATTCTTTGGATGGCCGGCAAAGAAGATGTTCAAGGACCTAACTGCTGAGGAAGCCAAGGCATTTGTTTCGGCGGTTGCTCAACAGAAGCAGGGTGATTCCGTAGGAGATTATAATGGTAAGCCAGTTGTAATTAAGAAAGGTCAATATGGATCCTATGCAGACTGGAATGGTATTCGTGTAAGTGTGGCAGGGGGTGAGGGACTCGAGGAGATCATCGTAAAGTTGCAGGCAAAATCTGAGAATCCAGCAAGAGTCTTAGGACCCTTTCAGATTCGCACGGGTCAATATGGCCCTTACTTGATGAAGGCGGGTGCGAAAGGAGGAAAGCCCCAGTGTATTAGTATCCCCAAGGATGTCGATCTAGAATCATTGACTGCACAACAGGCTGGAGAAATCTTCGAGGCAGGCCTGAAGTCCAAGGCAGCCTTTGCCAAGAGTAAGTTTAAGCGTGATAAAAAATAATTAATAAATTTGAAAATGGCTATCTATTAAAATAAGTAACAAACAGAAATGGGTTGGTATACAAATTATGAAGTAGAGTTCGAGAAGGATATTGACTGGAGTGATCGCGATGTAAAGAAGGTTCTACCCTATACTGTTGAGCACCTCTACCTCAGAGATCTCGAGTTGCCCCGCCTTATGCTATCAATCTATTCGCACTCATCCATAGAGGAGATTCTCATAGTCCTAATGGGTCTTTATAGCACAGGTATGAGATACCGTATTTACGATAAAAATAAGGAGTGGACTAGTTTTACGCCTTCTTCGCCCGAGGTTTCTTAGGCTTCTCAGGAGGAACCGTGCCACCTGCCGCGATGATAGCCGCCTCCTTGGCCAGACGAATCTGCTTGCGCTTTCGGCACCAGGCCCAGAACTCACCTGAACCATACTCGGGCATCGGACCCAGATCATCACTAGGGGGCTTGACAGGCTCATTCTTTTTTGCTTCCTGCTCAGCGGTAAAGCGCTCCTCTTCCGTGACACCAGACTCGACTGCATCGAGCATTGCCTTATACGTCGGATTCAGAATGAAGACTTGCTCGAGATCCTTCTTGTCCTGCTCGACTGCTTGATAATACCACTTGAGATCATCCTGGGGGATAGGCTCATCTAGGCTGGCATAGTAGTCACGAAGAATCTCAAAGGCCTCGGCTGTCTGAGACATCGGGCAGGGATTATATGGGGGGATAGGAAGTCCCTTCTTTATCTTGATGACGGCCTTGGGCTTTGTCAGGGGTGCTGCCTCAACTTGTTGTGACTTCTTGATCTTTATGACGACCCTGGCTTTTTGCTGAGGTGCAGGCTCCATCTCGTGTGTCTTCTTGACCTTGATAACCTTCTTTTCTTGCTGCATTCTGGATGCTTATATTTGTAAGGCATATTCTATCAATTTTTGTAAAAAATAGAGTCTTGTAAATGTATTTTAAGAGCATAGACGAGTGACTAGCAGCGTGACTTAGAGTGGAGAGCAGTCTTCGCCTCTTCAGTAATATCACGAGGGATGGTTGAACTATTATACCATCTTGCAATACGGACAGCCTTTGTAACAATAAGAATGGCTCCAGAAGGGATAGTAATCTCAGTATTCCGATTCAGGTATTTTACTACATTTAGGCAGGCATATTCTGCGTGACCACTCTTTACGATTGAATCGGTTGCAAGATCAACGATATTATAATTTACAATAATTGTGTCAGAATAATATAGGAAAGGAACTGGCCAGGTAGCAGTTGAATCGCCAATTGTAATCGTCCGCTCATTCATCTCAGGATACAACTTACCGAGTAGAACAATATCAGATTGCGCCTTCTCAAGTTTAGCGTCGATCCAATCAAGCCGAGAAACCATGATGGAATCACGGATTACTTGGATCTGCTCGTTCTTCTTCCTCTTCATAATGGCATTTCCTGCATAATAATACATGAAGATTGTTGCGAGCATTGAAATAATACAAAGACCACGAATAAGAATATCAAACTCCATTGTGCGAATAGGAGGCTTGTAAAGAATGATCTCGTTCATCAGATTCATCGTATACTCTTTATATGTGGTAATTTTTGAGGTGCTTATTTAAGCACACATGAAAATATTCAATTTTTTAGTATGCCATGGTAAATTTGATATTAAGGCTTGTAAATCAATAGTTTAATGACAAATACACTATTGACTGACAACAATATCATATTACTTCTTATGCTTTGTATATCATCGATAGTTTTAAATATTATCCTCGAACACGATAACTTAAAACTTAAAGATACTATCAAAAAATATATAATGGAACAAGAATTTATAGACGATCCAGTTGAATATGAATCTTCAGAACTCTAGGATCTACCGATAGAAGATAGGAGTTCAGGATGAAAGATCATAGGTGAATCAGTCGTATCATCCGAGTCAGTACCTCCATTATCAGATTCACTTGTATCTGTATCGTAATCAAGACCGAACTTATCTACTGCCTCGTTCCACTTAATACGCTTGATCAGATAGGGATGAATTACGTGCAAGCCGTCAGCAGTGTTCATCTGAAGATATGATAGAAGTTCCGAGATACCAGTGAGACGCTTAATAGAGGAACAATTAAGGTGAACGATATCATCTCTCTCCTCAGCAGGAACATCCTTCTTTTTAAGAAGATATAGCACACGAGGGCTAGTAGGCTTGTTGAAATCACTCGGGCGCAAGATGTAATATGACATTCTAAGAGTTACTTTACCTAAGGCAACTAAAAGTAGTCAATTTTTTCATCATTAAAATTGAACAGTTTTTATACAATCGGATATGTACCACATAGAAACAGATGTCAATGTCAGATGAGCATATGATTCTTACAATTGAGAGAATGCAGATCGAACTGCGCCGCGCGATGGAGGATATTCAGTATCTCTCCCTGGAATTCCAGAGACGTGCTCAGGTAGAGAGTGTTCCTGTGCTTGTTCCTGTGGCTATGGCTACGCCTGAAGATGAGCCTGAGGCTGTGGCTGTGGCTGAGCCTGTGCCTGTGCCTACAAAGAAAACACGCAAAATTAAGGTAAAGAAGACTATCGTCGAGCAAACAGATTCCCTTAATACAAGCACCGAGAGTGAGATAGTTGCAAAGAGACCCACTGCTATTGCCCCCTGGAACGCTTATGTTTCCTTGATCCGCACCACAATGCAAAATGAGAACGAGGTAAAGCCTAGACAGGAGGATGTTCTTACGAAAGCCAAGGCATCTAAGGATGCTGACCCTGAGGCATACAAGGCCTTCTGTGTTAACTGGCTTGCATCACAGTAATAAGATACAAAAAAAAGATTTTTACCGATTGCGGGGCTCGAACCCGCGACCCTGAGGTTATTTTTTTCTAAAAGCCTCATGCTCTACCAACTGAGCTAAACCGGTTATACCCTAGGTGGGGATCGAACCCACAATCTTCAGCTGTTTCCTTCAAGGTAGAAGGCTGACGCGTTATCCATTGCGCTACTAGGGCGGGCACACTGACCTACAGCCGCTGGTCGCATTCAATTTTTGAGGCAAATTCAGACGATTTTTCCTTTCTTACTCAGGGTCGCTAATATGGAGACCATCGAAGTCAACCATGATTTGAGGGAAATAATTCGACATCTTAAACTCTCTTGATCCACAAGAAACGATTCGGTTCCAGGAACCATTCTTATGGCGTCGCATTTCCACCATTAGACCCTTGAGATCCATTTCGATCTTCTTAGCCTTATAAATCGCCTGCTGCTTCTTTGCTCGCCACATCGACTGGATCATCGTCGCAGCAAAGGTATTGATCTTAGGGCGGCTTAGGCAAGCAACCTTCCTGTAAAACATCTGTCG
>Ga0114958_10003881_pt1 | contig 10543 bp, 3 predicted proteins | sample C_130208_EF_Meta_FD_89577 | JGI IMG/M metagenome (GOLD analysis project Ga0114958, IMG submission 89577) | Freshwater microbial communities from Lake Croche, Canada to study carbon cycling - C_130208_EF_MetaG | ecosystem: Environmental > Aquatic > Freshwater > Lake | place: Lake Croche, Canada... | reverse complement strand
TTAAAGGCAACAGTCCCATATTTTGATTTTGCGCTGTATTGAACATCGGCTATATTTTTAAACGTAAAAGTAAATAAAAAATTGTATATTATGTTATTTGTAACGAAATTATTTTAAGGGTATCTCCGTTGTGCCTATTTTATATACTCCACTTTGAGGCTTTGCTTCGGGAACTACTTTTTCTATTTTCTCTTTTGTCTCTTGTGGTAAGTAAAAATACAATGGTTTTATTTTTGCATCCTCACCGCTTGTTTTATAAACACTTTCTTTTAGTGCTTTCGGTATAGGCTTTTTATACTCAACCAACATTAGCAATTTTGCTACATCTTTTGAGTATGTTTCAATATCTTTAGAGTATTTTAAACCCACCTCGGTAGGGGCATTTGCCCACTGCGCTTTATTGGCATTTTCAGAGTTGTCACTAATCTTACCAAACATTTTTTTCATTATGTTTTTATACTGAACGGTTTGGTCTAAAGAAAACATCTCCGATTTGTCCTCATCAAAAAATAATTCTGTCTGACGTGGCTCTCTCATTACAAAGCCCCATTTATCTTGTAACTTATATGAGGGGGTTACGTTCTTGTCATATTGTTTTTTAAAGTCAGCGTTCATAGCTGTTAGGTTGGGGTATTGGTACTGTATTTTTACCTTATTACCGTGAATATCCGTAACATCAAATTTATCATCAGTTGGCAACCCTGCATAGTATTTTAGTTGGTCTACCATGTCCATATTGGCTACGTCTTTTTGATTTTGGTCTATAAAGTTCCTTTGCGCCCAACGATTTGTTCCTGCCAAAGGTATAAAAGAGTTTACCAAACCATTTAGCACGGTTTTCTCCATATAGTTAACATCGCCACCTGCTAATAGTTTAAGCCTATTTAGCCCTTCCATATATCCTGTATCGAAATAAGAAGATGTAACAATAAGAGACTGTTGGGCAGGCGTTAACTCTACCCCCGCCCTACGCATATCTTCTATTGCCCCATAGGCATTTAGCATAGGCTCTAAATCGGGGAACGCTTTAAAAGGAATAGCTACCCCGTTTATTACCACTACCCTTTTGTATTTTAGTTTAGGCGTTTGCTTGCCTACAACCTCTAATTCTCCATTGCCGTAAATTCCATCGTCATCGTCATCGCTAAGGGCTTTGGCGGCTAAGTATATCATCATTAAGGCTGTACCCTTAATAGCTTTTCTTATTAACAGTTGATTTCTTACTTGAAAAGCAGCCACCTCTGCCGCTGTCTTGGGGCTTGTCCATATTGGAGTGCCTCCTATTGTAACGTCTGTGGTACTTTTTATCTTAGCATAATTTAAGCCATATTTTATAGCCGCATAAGGGGCTAACATTTCTGCTGTCCTCTCCGCAATAAAACTGATACCCGAAGTAAATGGCATTACATATTTAGAGGCTGTATTTACTATTGACTTTGTTACTGCTGCTGCGTTTTTGTTTTTGCTGTTTTGTAAACCAAAAGTAAGACCTCCTTTCCCTTGGTGTCCAAAGGCTACACCACGAATAACCATAGGGGCTGCCTGTAAAGCCCATTTTGTTATAAACCCTATTAGTCCATGTGGGCTTTCTGCCTTAAACGTCTGCTCCATAGTAAGCTGTTCAGCTAAAATATCAACATCGTTAGGTATGTTTTGCCTTAGTATCTCCGCAGCTCTGCGGTCTATATTTGGTTTGGTTGGTTTCTCCCCCGCCCTTGCTACGTCCCTTGCTGCTTGTAAACGTGCCGCAGCCATATCTCCCCCATACACCTCTTTTCTTGCTTGCTCTGCTGCCGTAACCTTATCAATACCTTGTAAGATAAGTTGATTTTGGCGTATCTTAAATGCCATTTTTTGGTTAATGCCCGCCATAAAGAAAGCGTCACCTGCGTTCATTAACCTGCCCACCCTGCGTACTCCTTTCTGCCCTTGATTAAATGGGTTAATGTCTATTGGCTTACCGTCTACGGTAGCCCATATTTCGGGTGTTATTCCTAAAAACCTACCACCTGTTCTGCTCTCTAATGAGTTTAGGGCGTGTTCTTTTGACCCCGAACCTGTTTCGGTAGACTTATCAATACTCTCCGTATAGCTTTCTATGTATGCCGAACTACCCGACCAAATGGTTTTAAAAGCCGCTACCGCCTTGGCTAATTCATCTTTTGTAAGACCACTAATAGCTCTGTTATTCCTAATGGTGTCTTTGTCTAAGGTGTCCAACCATTCCCAACCCGAACCAATAAAGTTAACAAATAGGGTTTCAGGAGTAAATAAGTTAATAACAGCTGCCGCCTCTAATGTTTGGAAAAATTTAGACCAATTATTTAGGGCTATCTCATTAATAAATGCTGCTATATTGTGTCGGGCGTTATCTTTTAAATATCCATTGGGTGCATTATATAGGTTATTAGATAATACCGTTAACTCTGCTTTTTGTGCGGGGCTAAGGCTAACTAAACCAAACTCATCACTCAAAACATCAAATACCCCGTCAATATCTAAACCTCCGTGCGAAACCATAGTAGCTAATTTATCAACCGCCTTAATTACTTTTGCTTTAGCTCTGCTTCCCTCTTTTGATTTAATAGCTTTTTTTATAGCATTAACCCGTTTTTTATTTACCGCTTCGTCAAAGGCTTTATCAACTTGGTCTAAGACAGCGTTGTCAATTGTGGTTTTCCCAACATATTCCTTAACCCTTTCCTTAGCTTTATCAACACTCTGTTCACTATTGATATTCCAATCAAAGTCCTTTAAGGCTGCCGATATTACTTTTTTGGCATCGTTTGCTGTTAACAGGCTTGTATTGTCTAAATAGCTTGGTAAGAAATCCTCTTTTAGGTATTCCTTTTCAGCAACGGTTAGTTTCTTGTCATTATCAATAGCTTCAACAACACTCTTGCGTATATCGTCCCACTCAGCTTTAGCCTTGGTCTTGTCGCTTAGTATCTGCTCTGCGGTTTTTGGTGTTGCTTTTTTATTTTTACCCAATATCTCTTTTACCTTAGCCCTATATGCTGCCGCCACTTGTTTGACTACGCTTTGTTCTTTTTTAGCCCCGTCAAGGTTTGTAATATCTTTCAGTAATTGTTCACCAACAGTAAGTCCTTTTTTAGCTGCTATCTTAGCCCCTGCCTCTATTATATCTTTGGCTGCCTGCTTTGCCTCGTCAGCAACCCTCGCTGTTTCTTCTAAGCTATCAAAATCAATATTCTCTGCTTGTAATTCCTCCCTTGCATTGTTGTAGGCTTCTTCTATGCCGTGAGCAAGTTTGCCGTTCCACCTTTTATTTACTGCATCAGCTACGTCAACAATAGAAGTAGCACCCTGCTCAACCATATATTTAACAGCCTCATTAAGTGCGGCTTGTAGGTTAGGTGGCAAAACACTCATTTTGGTAGCCTTGTCTAAGGTATCCATTGCTGAACCCAACATACCGCCCGCCTTTTTAGCCCTGTTTAAAATTGATATAGGATTTGTTTTACTGCCCTTTCTTGCCCCTTTCAATGTCTGCTTGGCTACATCAATTTTATCTTGCTCTTTTTTAACATCGGTTTCACCCGTCAAGGTTTCGGCTACATTGTCCATAACATCTCCTGCGGTATAGTCCTTGTTCATTTCATCAAGAACCTCTTGTGCTGCTTTTTGATTTTTAGCAGTCGCCTTAATAGCTTCATTATCTTGTTTCAACCCATCCTCAATAGCCATTTGCATAGCTAATGGACTTGCGGGGCTTTTATAGATTATCTGATATGCCTGTAAGCCCCTTGCAAACTCACTTCCTGCGTCTTTTAAGGCTAAAAGTGTTTCTGTTTGCTGTTTGATATTGCCTTTACGAGCCTGTCCGTCCAAGCCTTTAGCCTCTGCTGCTAATTTCTTTAGGGCTGAATTATATAATAAAACCCGCTGCCAAGGGAACATATTATAGTTATTAGCTGCGTAAAGTATGTTGTCAACGCTACCCAAATCGTCGGCAACCTTATCCATTACCTCCTCTTGTTTTTTGTTACTAAGGGTTTCGTAAACCAACTGTGGGGCTACACCTGCCTTAACATCAATATCCAATGCGGAGGCAAGAGCCTTATCAATAGTTTTTTGAATATCTTGCGCCCCGCTTTTCGCTTGGTCTTGAAGCCTCTCTTTGTTTATCCCCTTTGGCTCTAAGTCCAACATATCGAGGTCAATCTTATCAGCGTTCTCTAATAGGAAACGCTGTACCGCCTCAATGTCGTCAAGGTCTATGCACTCTGCGTTTGGTAGAGGTTCGTCGTTTTCGTCAAGTTGATTTTTAGGAAATATTTTACAAGCCATCTGCTACTTACCTAATACATTAGTATCAAACAGCTTCACACCAAGCGGAGTATCTCCGTAGCCATCTAATTCGTCTACAAAGTTCATATACTCACGGATAGCTGTGCTTTGAATAACCAAGAACTGTTGGAATAAGTCCACAGCAGCTAAAGGGCAAATATCTAAAGCTGTTTTATACGCTGCTTCATACTTCTCGCCAAGTTCACATTCAAGTTCTAAGGAACGTTCTACAACATCACGTAGGCTTGTAAAGTTTTGGTCGGGGCGTATAATATCCGACATCTTAGGGGTGTACCTATAATCGGTGGCATACTCAATAAGTATATTGGCGTGTTTCTGCTCGTCTTTACTTTCTTGTAAGAAGAACTTAGTACCGCCTGTATATTGTTTAAGGGAACACCAAGCAAAGGCACTTTTATAGTGGTAGCTTGCGTATAGTTCCTGTGCTAATAGTTCGTCAATTAGCTTTTTTATCTCGTTTTCTAAAGGGTATGCCATAGGTCAAAGTTATTAACAGATTTTCTTAAATCCTAATTTTTCTTGTAATTCAAATAGGCGTGGGTCGTCGCTATTAAGTATATCCATAATCTTAGCCATTTTAGCCTTGTCGCTGATTACTCTTGCTGCTTCGGCTACTTTGGTATCAGGTATGCTTTTCAAAGCCTTGTAAACCCCTTTCCCTTTGATTAGGTTATCAATGGTTTCGTTAGGGATTGCTTGTTCCTTAGCCTTACTTTCTTTCTCTCCAAGGTTAGTTTTATTTACAAACTCCTTAAAGCCATCTATATCTTTCTTAGTGCCTAATATATGTATTTGGTCGGGTTCATATACCACTATAACATCAGTATCGGTTTTTACAGGATTTTTTAAATTATAATTGCCTGATACAACATAACTGCCTAAATCTTTTGTATTTTGAATAATAGTGCCATCATATCCTTTTTTCTTATCTTCTAATGTTCTGTTATTATAAGTGTCTACTCTGTATCCCTGATTTTTATCATTATGGTAATTTGGGTTTTCTATATTAAGAATTGTACGATACAGATAGGTGTTTTCTTTTTGTTTAATATATGTTTTAACTACATCGTTAACGTCTTTATTAAATTTTTTAACAAATGCGGTTACACTCCTTTGTAGGTTTGCATCTTTCTCTCGTGTTTTTTTAAATTCATCATATAGATTTTCTATTTTAACAGCAAGCTCTTTCTCTTTTGCAGATAATTTTCTACCATTAATAAAATCTAATAATTTTGTTATTAAATTATTTAATTTTTTTAATATTGTATCTCGTTCTGTTACGGTTTTATCTATTTCACTATTTAATCTGTCAAGTTCATTTCTGAATTGATTTACATAATCAATATATTCTTGGCTGTATTCAAATGTCTGCTCTCCTATATAGCTAAGCGAGGTTTCTTTATCTTTTGCAAAAAAGAAACCATTATAAGCTGACGGAGATTTGGTATTAATTCCTAATTTTTCTTTTTCAAATGCATCAAATTTAGAAGCACTGCCATGATAAACAATATCTTTTACCTTGCTATTAGGAAATATGGTATCAAGGTATTGAGAGTATTGCTGCTGTGTGCCTATCTTAGCTAATTCAGGATTAGAATTAAAAACGGAAGCTATTTCAACGTCTTGCGGGCTTTCTCCAATCGGCTTTGCTTGTCCTTCATCTACTTTTTGGGTTGGGGCTGTTTCTTCTTGTCCTGTTCGGCTTTCCACTTGTTTGCCTCCTGTGATAGCGTTGTTAACATCTCTATCCCCTTGTAAACGTTTTTGAACCTTTCTTTTTTGTTCTGCATTTTCGGGTAAATTTAAATGGTTTATATATTCTTTTAGGTTGTTCAAATCACCCTCATCAAAAAGAAAAGCTAACTCTCCTTGTATTGCGGGGTCGTCAATATTAAAGTCGTCGGCAAATGTACCTAATCTACCAAGGGTTTCAATATCGTCAGCAGCCTTGTTGTTAGTGTCAGCTACCGCCTCCGCTACTTTTATTTTTTTGTTAGGGGCTTTCTGATACGCTTCGGGGCGTTTAGCCCTATCAAGCAAGTACTCTACTATATCTTCGGGCGTAACCTCTATATTGTTGCTCTCGCTAATTTCAGCAGCTAAGGTATCTAATTTTTTGGTTACTTTTCTATTTATACCTTTAGATAAAGGCTCATCTACACCAAGTAGTTTGCGCAAGTATTTAGTAGCCTTGTCGTTTCCAATTAAGTAGTTGGGGTCGCCAAACTTCTCAAAGCTCTCTTTGCTAATAGACCCGCCTAAATCATTTGGAGATACTGCGCTACCTATCTTTGCGTGTATTACAGCGTTTTTATAAGGTATAGTTTCACCGCCTTTTAGTCCAAGGTCTTTTTGAACACCCCTATTAACATTCTTCTTTTCTTGTTCTAAGGCTTCATAATAGTCGTCTAATTCTTGTTCGGTTGGCGGGGCTGCTTCTTTCTCCGCCTCTACATCTTTTAAAGGTTCGCCCCCTTGCTTTTCAGAAACAGTTTCCTTAACTTGTGCGGTTTGTTTTGCGCCGCCCGTAGCAAGTCCTTGTATCTCGGCTATACCCTTATCCACCAAGCCTTGTACTGTCTGTTTGAAGTTGGGGTCTTTTGCATCTAATTTACCTACTTTAGCAGCCTCTTTCTTAACAGCCTCAAAAACAGTATTAGCATCTACACCATTAGGCAATTCAAATCGTATCTGAATACCACCGTTTCTACCAAAGCTATCATACGATGGCAATGAAATGTCTAAGAACGAACTTTCGTTATTGTTAGGCTGCGTTTCAAATACAGGGCTTCTTTCACTTGAAGTAAAAGCTGTTCTTGGGTCTTTCTGTTTGCCCAATCCGCCATCTATAATAGTATTAAGACCTGCTGTTGTGCCTACAACCTGTGCTTTAATTGCAGGTGCTTTGGTAGGCTCGGTTACATTCTGCCCATTTTCTTGTGCATTTTGTACCGTTTCGGGCTGTTCTGCTGCATTTATTGGGCTTGGTTGGGTTTGGGTTGGCATTTCCGCACCTTTAACCTCCATTGCCATTTTTTCTGTACCAAAAGAAACTCTAACCGTAATTCCTTGTTTGCCTTCTTTATTAGTTCTTACTTCTTGAACAACAATTTCTGTTGCCCCATCAAGATTATCTAAATCATTTTGGTCAGTTACATTGTAGTCTTTTATAAATTCTTTGGGTGTCATAACCCTTCCCCCAACAGTTATGTTTTTACCGTCTTTATTAGTTTCTACGTATTTGGTAACTTTAATACCATCTTTTTCTGTTGTTTCTGTTTTATAAGTTGAACCTCTTTTATTAGTACCTTCTTGTTTTGCATTTGCAGTACCAACATTTTCGGGTACTACTGCTCCTTCAACACCAACACCTTCTTCTGCGACTGGCTGCTGCTGTACTTGTTCCGTATTCGTTGGCGTTTCTTCTTCAATGGTAATTCCATTTTGTGTTCTGTGGTCTTGTTCACCTTTGTAAATTGCTAATAAACTTTGTGCGTCGTCAATATCGTTTTGTAAGTCTTGTGCTGTATTGCCTTGATAAACAGTATCGCCTATTTTAACCTCATATCCGTCCTCGCCTACTTCTGTCTTACCTAATTCATCTAAGGCTGTGTTTAAGTCTGTTACAAGCCCGTCAACTACCTTATTAGGCACTTTGTCTACGGTCTTTAATACCACTTCCATTACAGCATCTTCTTGACCCTGATTAACGTCCTTTACAACATTGTCAAAAGCTGTTTTTTCATTGGGGGGTAAATCATTGTAAGCCTTATCTGCTGCTTGATAAAATTTATTACTTACATTAGGTGAAAGACCGCTTGTAAAGCCGCCTAAAGCATAGCTACTTGCTGCAAATAAAAACAAATCACTTGGGCTGCCAACAAATTGCTTTAGCTGTTTCTTAAAGTCCTCGTAGCTGTCCGAACTTTGGTACATAGAGATACCCTCCTCAACACCCTCCTCAATCAAAGAACCCGTACCTGCGCTATTGATATTAGCTAATGTAGTAACAAACTTAGGCACTTCTTTTATCCCTAAGCTGCTAACAGCTTTGTTTACTAATTTACCAAATGGGCTTTTGTTTAAAAACTCTGTTACGCCCTGCGCTCCAAACTTAGATATAAAAGTTAAATCTTGCTGGGCATCTCCACCTAATAATCTACCTGTTGCCTCAGACTCAACACCCTCTACAAACATATTGGTTAAACTTGGCGCTATCCTACCTAATAATGGAGAATATTTACCTATATTCCCAAATGCTATTCGCGCCATTGTAGGAAGCCTTGTAGCGCCTACAATTCCGCCAACAGGAGCATACGTTATACCAATAGCTGTCATATAGGAAGCTAAATCAATAGCCTTATCTGATAAATCAGGTATGGTTTTTTTTATTGCTTCTTTTCCTGCGCCTGAAATATTATCAAGCGTTTGTGAAGCAGCCATTAAAGACGTTGTCTTATCAGCTATATCTTCTTTCTTGGGAAGTGCAATCCCCGAATTTCCCGCAGTCATAGTGTTCCAAACTCCTCTGCCAAACCTTGTCCAATTAGATTGCTCCATATCGGGTGTTTGGTTTAAAAAAGCAATAGGGGCTAATACCCTAATAGCTTCGTCTGTTTTTCTTATATCTGCATATAAATCACTTATTTCATTTTGAAATGGAAGCACCTGTGTTAAAAGAATCTGCGGGTCATTTGTCATAGCGTTTAACCTTGCCTGTTGCTTTATCTTTATAGCGTACAGATTATCCAAAGTCATTTTAACCCTTTGCATTGGTGAAATCTTACCAAGCAATTTGTCAACAGCACCAAAAGACGGGTCTATTTCCGCTACTTGTTTAAGCGCATCGGCAGGTTGTAGAAAGCCTTGTTTCTTATTTAGTAAATCTTCCTTTTGTTTTTTAAGGTCGGCTATCTGTTGTTGCCCGCCTACCCCTGTTCCTGCAATAGGCATACCGCTAACTGATATTTGAGTTATTTGGCTGTCTATGCCTTTTATCTCATCATCAATGTCTTTGTAATAAGCCTCTTGTGCCGCCTTTATATTAGCCTCATCACCTGTTTTAATTACATCATATAGCGCACGTTGCTTATCGTCTAAGAACTCTTTAGGGGCTTCGGTGTCTACATATTTACTCCAATCGTCTAATGTTTGACCATTGGCTTTTAATGTATCCTCTAAGTCCGAAATGTCCTCTACAAACTTTATCTTTTCTACTGCTTGCGGGATAATTGTTTCCTCTACATCTGTATTGTCTTTCTGCAATTCAGATACAATATCAATATTTTTATCTTTAAACGCAGGGGATACTTTAATAAGGCTCTCCTTGGCTGCTTGCTTTGTAGCCTTGGCTGCATTTACATTATCCTGTAATCCTTTTATTTTCTGTTCGGTTAACGAGCCTTGTATAGCGACGGGCTTCCCTAATACATCAGTTTGGATAACATCTTTTTCTCCCTGCAAGCCCGCAGTTAAATCCATTTGGGCGTTACGCAGATTTTCGTCTGCTGCCTTATAATCTTTATATGACTGTGCCGCCCCTTTTAATACGGGGTTTAAATCTACTTTCTTTTTACGTTCAGTAGCTACTTGGCTTAATGAATACGGCTTAGGCTGCTCTTTTGTTGTAGGCTGTTTTTTAGAAGTAGCCTCAATAGCTACGCCTTGCCTATCAAGCAAACCTTGTTCGTATGGATTAGTCTTTCGTAAGCCCGAAGAACCACCGCCCACAGGTAATTCCGTAGCGGGTTTCTCGTTTTTTTTTTCGGCAGGATTAGTGCCGCTAAGTAAGTCCTCTAAGGGTGGTAATTCCTCATCTCCTAATAATTCATCAAGAGGTGGCAATTCATCATCAGTCTGTTTTTTAGGATTTTTGTCAGCCATTGTCTATTTTATTTTACCCGCCTTAATTAATTTATTAATGCCATCTGTACCATATCTTTCAAAAAGCCTATCATAGCTTACATCTTTGCCATTTAGCATATATGATGACTTATATCCTTTTGGTATTGTTGTCTTAGTCCCGCCTGTTGTGCTTGGTGTCTTTTCAACGCCCTTTTTAATATACTCGCTTTTTGCGGTTGCTCCCTTAGCCGAATAGAAACTTGCTATACTTGCAGGGGCTATCCGTTCTGCGGGTTCATAATACTTGTTGTTATCTTTATCAAATCCAAATGAAAGCAAAGCATTTTCCGTTGGTATTTGTTTGCCT
>Ga0114958_10003880_pt1 | contig 10544 bp, 10 predicted proteins | sample C_130208_EF_Meta_FD_89577 | JGI IMG/M metagenome (GOLD analysis project Ga0114958, IMG submission 89577) | Freshwater microbial communities from Lake Croche, Canada to study carbon cycling - C_130208_EF_MetaG | ecosystem: Environmental > Aquatic > Freshwater > Lake | place: Lake Croche, Canada... | reverse complement strand
TCTAAAACTTGGAAAAATTCCGAAAACTTGATGTATGTTGTTGGCGCTACAAAAGCGGAATATTTTACTGAGATTCGTAAAATTGTTCCAGACAGTTTCTTGCTTGTTCCAGGTGTTGGTGCGCAAGGCGGAAGTCTTTCGGAAGTTTGCAAATACGGAATGAATTCGAATGTTGGTTTGCTAATAAATTCTTCAAGAGCAATTATTTATGCTTCAAAAGGAACTGATTTCGCCGAGAAGGCTAGGGAAGAAGCCTTGAAAATGCAACAAGAAATGGAAGAAATTTTAGGATAAAAGTTAGCCACGAATTTCACTAAGTATCACGAATTAATTTGTGAAAATTAGTAAAATTCGTGGCTTAAAATTATCTACATTGCAGCGAATTAAATTTGTTAAAAAAATCCGTTTTTATTCGCGTTTTCGCTTTTGTGATTCCGTTTAATCCGCGTTCCATTTAAAAAAATGATAAACTACACCATTTACAAAAACGAAAATAGCGATCAGTGGGTGACTTTTGTCCACGGCGCTGGCGGTAGTTCGTCCATTTGGTTCAAGCAAATACGTGATTTTAAAAGCCAGTATAACGTTTTGTTATTGGATTTACGCGGTCATGGAAATTCTAATTCTCAAATCAAACAAGCTTTTAAACAGAAATATACTTTCGAGTCCATCGCTAATGATGTTCTGGAAGTTATTAACCATTTAAAAATTGAAAAGTCCCATTTTGTTGGTATTTCTCTTGGTACGATTTTGATTCGCCAATTAGCCGAAATGCACCCCGAAAGAGTACAAAGTATGATTCTTGGAGGAGCAATTCTGAAAATGAATTTCCGTTCGCAAATCTTAATGAAGTTGGGGAATACATTCAAATATGTATTGCCTTATTTGGTTTTATACAAGTTTTTTGCCTTTGTAATTATGCCTAAAAAAAGCCATAAACAGTCGCGATTGCTTTTTATCAATGAAGCCAAAAAATTATACCAAAAGGAATTTATAAAATGGTTTAAACTTACGGCCGAAATCAATCCAGTACTGCGCTGGTTTCGCCAAGTAGAATTGGATATCCCAACACTTTATATCATGGGAGAGGAAGATTATATGTTTTTGCCATCGGTTAGACAAGTAGTTGAAAAACATTGTAAATCTTCAAAATTGTTTGTTATTGCTGAATGCGGTCACGTAGTAAATGTTGAGCAACCCCTAGTTTTTAATAACGAAGTTTTGTCTTTTATAGGTTTAACAAAATAAAAAACAGCCTGCTTTTTATAATCGTATTCCTGGAGGAAGGAGTTCTTTGTAAATGGGATTCTTTTTAAAAAAAACAACAATTTTCGGAAGAATGGGAACTACTTTTAATTTTCTTTCGATTGCAAGTGACATGATGTTTTTTAGTAAATTGCATATAAATTCCTCGTCATCAAATAAGTCAGGAACATTGATTTTTGTTAGAAATATTTTTTTTTCTTGAAATGAATATTCTACTGTAACTAATCCTTTTTCTACTATTGTTTCAAATTGTCGAGCAAAAGCATTGTCTTTAATTTCAATAATGACTGAGTCTTCCATACTATTAATTTATTTCATTGGTACTTCGACCAATAGTATTTTTGCTTTAGAATTGATTTTGATTTCAAATTTGTCAAAATCAATGATCCCCATCGCATCTTTTGCATTTAAAATTTGATTGTTTACTTCAATTTCGCCTTCAATTAAAAAAAGATAAACGCCGTTTTCGGCATTATTTACTTTATAAGTGGTAGCAGTATTCTTTTCGAAGATGCCTAAATTAAAAAACGTTTGTTGGTAAACCCATAAGGCATTTCCATTATTTTTATCATTAGGCGAAACAATATTTACAAATGTATTGATTTGATTTTCAATATCAAATGATTTTTGATCGTATCTTGGAGTTACGTCTTCTCTATCAGGAAATACCCAAATCTGCAGCGTTTTTGCTTGAACTTCCTGACTTGCATTCATCTCGGAATGTTGAATTCCTGTTCCAGCACTCATAACCTGTACTTCGCCAAAACGAATTATGCCCTCATTCCCCATACTGTCTCGATGTTTTAAACCGCCTTCCAAAGGAATCGTTATGATTTCCATATTTGCATGTGGATGCGTGCCAAAACCGGTTCCTGCCGCAATGGTATCGTCATTTAAAACGCGTAACATTCCGAATTGTATTTGTTCTGGATTATAATAATTTCCAAAAGAAAAAGAAAAATTGGCTTTAAGCCAACCAAAATCAGCCGTTCCTCTTAAGTTTGATTTATAGATTTTTGTAGTCATCATTTATTAAAAAATATAAAGTTGTAATTCTGGTTTGTTCCAATTAAAAAATTAATTTTATGCAAAATTCGGGATATTAATTCGGATTTCTGTTTAAAAATAGTTTAAAACCAATTATGAGTAAAATTCCAGTTTATTTCATGCCAGGATTAGCGGCAAATCCGTCCATTTTCGAAAGGATTGTTCTTGACGAAGCTGTTTTTGAAGTCCTACTTTTAGAATGGGAAATGCCTTTGGATAAGGAATCTTTGCAAGATTATGCAAAACGAATGGCGACGAAAGTAACATATCCAAATCCAGTTTTAATCGGGGTTTCTTTTGGTGGAATACTAGTTCAAGAAATGGCAAAATTTGTTGAAGCCCGAAGGGTAATTATTATTTCGAGTGTCAAAAGCAATTTGGAATTCCCAACAAGTTTTAAACTAGCAAAAACCACGAAAGCCTATAAATTGATTCCAATGAGTTTGCTTGAAAACGTTGAAAGTTTATTGAAATTTTCTTTTGGTTCCAAAATAAATCAACGGATAAGTTTATATAAAAAATTTCTTTCCGTTAGAGATATTCGATATTTAGATTGGGCAGTGGAACAAATAATGTTGTGGGATAGAATTGTTGTGGACAAAAGTGTAATCCACATTCATGGAGACTCCGATGATGTTTTTCCAATAAAAAACATTCAAAATTGTATAGTTGTAAAAGGAGGAACCCACATTATGATTTGGAGTAAATTCAAGTGGTTCAATGAAAAATTCCCCAAAATTATTTTGGAATAGTCCTAAAAATGAAAGTCGAAAGTCAAAAAAAGTATATTGCTTTTTTTGACTTTCGACTTTATGACTTTAAAACATTTGACTAAATTAAATCTTCTTCATTTGCTCTTTCATCATTTTGATCTGATCGCTAAGCATATTCTGTTTGTCTAATTTTTTTGCTTCGTTTAATAAAGTTGTCGCTTCTAGTTTTCTTCTTCTAGTCATAGCAACTCCTGCAAGGTTCAATTTGGCAACAGCCAAATCCATATCCATTGACAATCCTAATTCAATCGCTTTTTTGAAATATTTCTCCGCTTGATTGATATTAGTTTGCGAAAGCATGATTCCGTGTAAGTAATTGAAGTATCCTTGTTGTTTTCTCACTAAAGCCGTTTCGGGACTTTTGATGTAAGACAACCATTTTTTAGCGCCTTCAAAATCTTGTTTTCTTAGTTTTAGGAAGGCCAATAAAATAAATTCGTTTTTAAAGTAAAGGAATATTGGAATTCCAGACAATAGTATAAGGAAAATTCCATTTCCAATATTGCTTTCGGTAAATTGCCAAATGCCAGTAGCTACAATAAGTCCGGCAATAATAAGCTTAATAATTTTATGAAACATGTTGTGTGTATTTAGGTTAGCAAAGATAGCAAAAGGATTTAAAAAAAAAATTATAAAACCACTTGCCAGAAATAAAAGTCTTTGTATATTTGCACTCGGTTTTAGAATAACAACTATTCAAAACACAAAGACATTTAAATACATTTTTTAAAGATACAAAGCAATGAGTAAAAGAACGTTTCAACCATCGAAAAGAAAAAGAAGAAATAAGCACGGATTTATGGACAGAATGGCTTCTGCGAATGGAAGAAAAGTCCTAGCTCGTCGTAGAGCTAAAGGAAGACATAAATTGACTGTATCTTGCGAACCAAGACATAAAAAATAATGTTTATATAAACATACATAAAGGCGTTACTGTTATTAGTACCGCCTTTTTTTATATCTTGTCGGGAATAAAAGATTAAATGTTTATTAATTAAAAGTTTACAGTGATTCGACTTACTTTAAACCTTGCTTTTTTAGACAAATAAAAATTACAAAATAAAAACACAATGCCAAAAGACAATTCAATAAAATCGGTTTTAATAATAGGTTCAGGTCCAATCGTTATCGGTCAAGCTTGCGAATTTGATTATGCTGGTTCTCAATCTGCTCGTTCAATTCGTGAAGAAGGAATCGAAGTAATCCTGATCAATTCAAATCCTGCAACCATTATGACCGACCCTTCTATGGCCGATCATATTTATTTGAAACCATTGACTACTAAATCAATCATTGAAATCCTTAAAGCGCATCCGCAAATTGATGCTGTTTTGCCAACAATGGGAGGTCAAACGGCGCTAAACTTATGTTTGGAAGCGGATGAAAAAGGAATTTGGGCAGATTTTGGCGTGAAATTGATTGGAGTAGATGTAAATGCCATAAATATTACCGAAGACAGAGAGCAATTTAAACAATTGCTTAAGAGAATCGGAGTGCCTTCTGCTCCTGCAGAAATCTGTACTTCTTACTTAAGAGGAAAAGAGATTGCTCAGGAATTTGGTTTTCCTTTAGTAATTCGTCCTTCGTTTACTTTAGGAGGAACAGGCGCTGCAATTGTATATAAAAAAGAAGATTTCGACGAACTTTTAACTCGTGGTTTAGAAGCGTCTCCAATTCATGAAGTTTTGATTGACAAAGCTTTAATGGGATGGAAAGAATACGAATTAGAATTATTAAGAGATAAAAATGACAATGTTGTAATTATATGTTCTATCGAAAATATGGATCCTATGGGAATTCACACTGGAGATTCCATTACGGTTGCGCCAGCCATGACTTTGTCGGATACTACTTTTCAGAAAATGCGTGATTATGCCATCTTGATGATGCGTAGTATTGGAAATTTTGCTGGAGGTTGTAACGTGCAGTTTGCCGTTTCTCCTGACGATAAAGAAGATATTGTTGCCATCGAAATCAATCCTCGTGTGTCTCGTTCTTCTGCTTTGGCATCAAAAGCAACGGGTTATCCGATTGCTAAAATTGCTTCGAAATTGGCTTTGGGATATAATCTTGATGAATTACAAAACCAAATTACCAAATCTACTTCGGCTTTATTCGAACCGACTTTGGATTATGTAATTGTAAAAATACCACGTTGGAACTTTGATAAATTCGAAGGTGCTGATAGAACTTTGGGACTTCAAATGAAATCTGTTGGTGAAGTGATGGGAATTGGACGTTCGTTCCAAGAAGCCTTGCATAAAGCCACGCAATCATTGGAAATAAAAAGAAATGGGCTAGGAGCTGACGGAAAAGGATATAAAAACTACGAACAAATTATCGAGAAACTAACTTATGCAAGTTGGGATCGTGTTTTTGTAATTTATGATGCTATCGCAATGGGAATCCCGTTGAGTCGCATTCATGAAATTACAAAAATTGATATGTGGTTCTTGAGACAATACGAAGAATTATATACTTTAGAAAAAGAAATTTCAAAATTTAAGGTTGATACTTTACCAAGAGAATTATTGCTTGAAGCGAAACAAAAAGGATTTGCCGACAGACAAATTGCACACATGGTAAGTTGTCTAGAAAGCCAAGTTTACTCGTTGCGTGCTTCGATGAATATTAATCGTGTATTCAAATTAGTTGATACTTGTGCCGCAGAATTCAAAGCACAAACGCCTTATTATTATTCGACTTTTGAAGCTGAAATTGAAAAAGCAAACGGAGAACGCTACGTTCATAACGAAAGTATTGTAACCGAAAAGAAAAAAATAATTGTACTTGGTTCAGGACCAAATAGAATTGGACAAGGAATTGAATTTGATTATTCTTGTGTTCACGGGGTGCTTGCTGCAAAAGAATGTGGGTACGAAACGATTATGATTAACTGTAATCCAGAAACGGTTTCGACTGATTTTGATACTGCAGATAAATTATATTTTGAACCTGTATTTTGGGAACACATTTATGATATTATTCAGCACGAAAAACCAGAGGGTGTAATTGTACAATTAGGTGGTCAAACTGCCTTGAAATTGGCTGAAAAATTATCTAAATACGGAATTAAAATTATTGGAACTAGCTTTGATGCTTTGGATTTAGCCGAAGATAGAGGGCGTTTTTCTGAACTTTTAACCGATTTAAAAATTCCTTTCCCACAATTCGGAATTGCTGAAACAGCTGATGAAGCTTCTGCTTTGGCAGACACATTGGATTTCCCGTTATTGATTCGTCCCTCTTATGTTTTGGGTGGTCAGGGAATGAAAATCGTAATCAATAAACAAGAATTAGAAGAGCATGTTGTCAATTTATTGAAAACAATTCCTGGTAACAAATTACTTTTAGATCATTATTTAGATGGTGCCATCGAAGCCGAAGCGGATGCAATTTGTGATGGTGAAAACGTGTATATCATTGGAATAATGGAACACATTGAACCTTGTGGAGTTCATTCTGGCGATAGTAATGCCACTTTGCCTCCATTTAATTTAGGGGAGTTTGTAATGCAACAAATTAAAGATCATACGCATAATATCGCTTTAGCATTGAGAACGGTTGGTTTAATCAACATTCAATTTGCCATAAAAGACGATATTGTTTATATCATCGAAGCCAATCCAAGAGCGTCTAGAACCGTACCATTTATTGCAAAAGCTTACGGGGAACCTTATGTAAATTATGCTACAAAAGTGATGTTAGGACATAATAAAGTGACCGACTTTAAATTTAATCCACAATTGAAAGGATATGCTATTAAGCAACCGGTTTTCTCTTTCAGTAAGTTCCATAATGTGAATAAAGCATTAGGACCAGAGATGAAATCAACAGGAGAAAGTATCTTGTTTATTGATGATTTAAAAGACGATCAGTTTTATGAATTGTATTCTCGTAGAAAAATGTATTTGAGCAAATAAGCTTGAGTTTTATGTTGAAAAAGCCCCTTTTGGGGCTTTTTTTGCGGGTGTTCAGAATTATGTCTTTCTTTATTATTTAATTGAATTAAGAATTATTTGTTCTAGTTTTTTAGGTTCATCTGTGCCTATTCTGTATGTTTTGCCATTTTTTAGTTTGATTTCAACCGCGTCAAAACTTGAAACATTGTAAATCCACATTTTGGGCCACAACCAAATTCTTATTCCCCATCCATAATACCAGTGATTCTTTATGGTTTTAGCGGATATAATTTCATTAAGTGAAAACTTTTTTTGATAAATGCCAAAGCTAAATTTAATTCGTAAATATACGCCATCAATAATTACTTGAAATGACACAAAAGAAGCAAGAATAAACAGAATTAGTCCCATTATAAAAGTAATGGCAAAATTTGGACCAGAGTCAGTCGAGTCAGGCTCAGCAGAGGCAGAAATATAAACCGATGCGAAAAGCACGAACACAGCCAGCGTAACAATTAGTATAAGGTAACTAAATTGAATGTGTTTGTAGTTCATATAATTAAGATTGTAAAAAATGTATTTATATGTTCAATGAAGAAATTATGTTTGGGTTTCATGTTTTTGAGCAAGGTGTGTAAATTTTTTTCTCCCGACATATTTTCTAAAATTGAAGTTATTATTGCTTCTCCGACTATCAAATATAGTTGAAAATTTGCTTCATTAAGCAATATTCTCAAATCCATCTAGAAATGGTTTATAGCATAATATTGTAAAACTTCTTCGATTGCCATTTTCAAAGCTTGGTTTATTGGTAGTAAAGTAACTCCCAATGGATAATCATTTGTGCCAATTGAAATTAATAATCGGTAAAAATTGGTACGTAAAGTCCAAGACCGATTGCGTCTTTATCGTGTTTTATATTCATTTGGCTTCTATTATTTCTTACCCTTAAATATTATTAAAACAGAACGGTCTCTACAATTAAAAAGCTAATTATTTTAATGAAAAAAGATATGTTTTGATTTTTTATTCGCAATATGTTTTTCAAAAAATCATTTTTTATTTGACTCATAGGATTGGTATCGAAACAAAAGGCATTAACAACATTGTAATTTTAATGAATTAATCCTTATTAAAAACACTTCTTCTTTCGATTTAAAATATAAAACCTATATTTGTTTATTAAATTTGAAGAAATGATAAACAGTGTTGGAAATGTTAAAAATGTATTCAGTATAAAAGACCTCGAAAATTTCTCTGGGATTAAGGCGCATACCATACGAATTTGGGAAAAAAGATATAATATTCTGGAGCCAATGCGCACAGAAACTAATATTAGATTGTATGATTTAGAAAGTTTGCAAAAGCTTTTGAACATTACCTTGCTTCATGATTATGGATATAAAATATCTAAAATCGCAACGTATTCTGAAGATAAAATTCCTTTAATGGTAAGGGAAATTATTTCTGAAAAAAGCGCTAAAATTCATGCAATTAGTGAGTTTAAAGTTGCTATGATGAATTTTGATCAAGAGCAGTTTTTCAATACTTACAATCAATTACTTTCTAACAAATCATTTAAAGAAGTTTTCTTTGAAGTCTTTATTCCTTTGATGACGGAACTTGGATTGTTATGGCAATCTAAAACTATTTCTCCAGCTCACGAACATTTTATATCCTATTTAATCAAGCAGAAATTATTGGTTAATACGGAGAAATTACAAATTCTAAAGCCTTTTAAAACAGATAAAATTTTTGTTCTTTCACTTCCAATGAATGAAATTCATGAATTAGGCTTGATGTATTTAAATTATGAAATCCTTTTAAATGGTTATAAAACGATTTATTTAGGAGAAAGCATGCCTATTTCTGACTTAAAAGATTTAAAGAATCATTTTGATTCTATTGTATTTGTATCTTATCTAACCGTTCAGCCCGAACAAAATTTAGTGAATGATTATATTGATAGAATGATTCATGAATTAGCAGATCAAAACACGCATCTTTGGTATATTGGCAGAATGGGTCAATATATTTCCAAAGAAAAATTATCTGATAGACTTTCTGTTTTTACATCAATTAATGAATTAGTTGAAAATATTTAATTTTTTGTTTAAAGTTTACGTATATTTGTTAAACAAATGAAAAGAACAATTACAATAATAGGATCAGGTTTTTCCGCTTTAGCAGCTTCATGTTATTTAGCAAAAGAAGGTTACGATGTAACTATATTAGAGAAAAACAATACAGTAGGAGGAAGGGCAAGACAATTTGCTAAAGATGGTTTTACTTTTGACATAGGGCCAACATGGTATTGGATGCCTGATGTATTTGAAAAATTTTTCAATGATTTCGGAAGAAAACCTTCCGATTATTATCATCTCGAAAAGCTTAATCCTGCTTACGAAGTGTATTTTAATACTTTAGACTCTATTAAAATACCCGATAATTTACCTGAAATTCTTGATATTTTCGAAAAAGAAGAAAAAGGAAGTGCTTGGCATTTGGATAATTTTTTGATTAATGCCAAATTCAATTATGATGTGGCCATCAAAGATTTAGTTTATAATCCTGGAATATCCATAACCGAATTAATTACTCCTGTTACTATTAAAAAAGTAAATCAGTTTTTTACTAGCATTAGAACTACGGTTCGAAAAAAAATAAAAAGCCATAAGTTGAGACAAATTATGGAATTTCCTGTTTTGTTTTTGGGCGCAAAACCTTCCAATACGCCTTCGTTTTATAGTTTCATGAATTATGCCGATTTTGGTTTAGGAACTTGGCATCCAAAAGGAGGGATGTATGAAGTAGTTGATGCAATGGTAACTCTTGCAGTTTCGTTAGGGGTTAAAATTGAAACCAATCAAAATGTAGAAAAAATTGTTGTTAATAAAGGTATTGTTGAAGGTGTTGTTTCTAATGGTGAAATGATCAAATCGGATGTGGTTTTAAGTGGAGCTGATTATCATCATACCGAAACATTACTTGATGAAGAGTACCGTGGGTATTCTGAGAAATATTGGGATAGTAAAATATTTGCTCCCTCATCTTTGTTATTTTATGTTGGTTTTGATAAGAAAATTGAAAATGTATCGCATCATACTTTGTTTTTCGATACTGATTTTGATGTTCATGCTAATGCTATTTATGACAACCCTAAATGGCCTGATAAACCTTTATTTTACGCGAGTTTTCCCAGTAAGACTGATTCTATAATTGCCCCAAACGGAAAAGAGGCTGGAATATTTTTGATTCCAATTGCCCCCGGGATTGAAGATACTCCTGAAATTAGAGAGAAATATTTTCAAAATATAATTAGCAGATTTGAAGAATTAACCAATCAAAAAGTGACGGACAGTATTCTTTTTAAAGAAAGTTATTGTGTGAATGACTTTATAAAAGATTACAACTCTTATAAAGGAAACGCTTACGGATTAGCTAATATATTGACTCAAACTGCTTTTTTGAGACCTAAAATAAAAAGTAAAAAAGTACAAAATCTTTTTTTCACGGGACAATTAACTGTTCCAGGTCCTGGAGTTCCTCCATCTAT
>Ga0114958_10003877_pt1 | contig 10550 bp, 4 predicted proteins | sample C_130208_EF_Meta_FD_89577 | JGI IMG/M metagenome (GOLD analysis project Ga0114958, IMG submission 89577) | Freshwater microbial communities from Lake Croche, Canada to study carbon cycling - C_130208_EF_MetaG | ecosystem: Environmental > Aquatic > Freshwater > Lake | place: Lake Croche, Canada... | reverse complement strand
CGGGTCATGTTTTTTTCCATCGGGACGGTGAGCGTCCATCCCTTGGAGCTTGGGGTCACTTTCATTGGAGTGTCGCAGACGATCTCTGTGATTGTCGGGGTTTTCTTCAAACCGAGCTTGGTGGCATCGACTTCGATTTCGACCGAGGCGGGTGGTGTCGGCCCCCAGACGGTCAGATAGATCGTTTCCCCGCGACCGAAGCGCTGCAGCTGAACTGCTGTGGAATTGACCGTGGCGTAGGTGACCGGCTCCCAGCCCGCGAGACGGATAGCGAGGTTGGCGGGTTCATACTTGTCCCACAGCGCCTTGTGCTCCGGCTTGGTATACCAGGAATAATCCTTGAGGAAGCCGGGATGTTCCGGCGGATAAAAATATTGAACCTGCACCGGGCAGGCAAAGCCGTAGGCCGTGGTTTTCGCGAGGGCATTCTTGATGACTTCCAACGTCGGAGGCTCGTCGTGCGCCACTATATTCCCGGAAGAGATGCGATAGGATTTGCGCCCCACCACCATGCGCTCGAAATCGAATCCGCCGAGTCCGATGGGCTTGAAGCTCCCCTCCTGCCAGCCGCCGGCCACCACGGAGGCGAGAAAGAACTGTCCGCCCACCTCTTGTCCCGCCGGCCTGTTGGGAATCTTATTCCAATTGTATTGCTTCATGCCGGCCGCTTCATGAAACAAACCGCCCTGCTGAAGCAGCAACCGGTAGGCGTCAAATAACTCGTAGTTCGAGAACTGGGTTTGGATGCAGGGGCGCCCATCCTGATCGAAGGTCAGTGGATGGTCTACATACGCAAAATGCTCACGACGGTAGTTTAGAAAATTGCTCCAGCCCCCGAGGCGATCCCAGTGAATACCGACAAAATTCCCAACTTTCCGTAGATCCTCTGCCTTGCGCAGATACATATCCGCGTAAACCGGCTGATGCGGCGTTTTATCCGTAAACAGATCGGGATCGCAGTTGTGAGGGAAATCAATACTGCCCCCCTCTTTAAAAGTTCCAAACGATCCGTCCGGGTTATAACAGATGCTGTTGATAAGGGCTGCTCGTCCCTCAATCAGCAGCGAAGAATTTGCGACACCGCTTTTTTCGTAATGCTGAATGGTATCGGTCTTGGCAATCGCATCGAGGAACTGCTGGTTCGTCTTGAGCCCTTTCGCATTTTTCAATCCCTGGATGCGGGCTGAGGTTTTGGTGTAGGCCAAATACTCTTTCACTTTGGGATCAATCTGGCGGTCTGTCTTAAATTCATCTTTCACATAATTCATGTTGATCCAATCATGGTGATGGCCGAGGAAAGTCATGACCTTTGGCTCGATGTGGTAGTAAGCGGGATACCAGTCATAATATTTCGCCAACGCGTCGCGGAAGCCCCACGTGCCGTCGATGGAGTAGATGCGGAAACGGAACGGTGCCTTCAAGGGAAACTTCGTCGTGGCCGGCGATAGGCCAAAAGCCATCTGGATGCGGACGCCCTCCGCATCGGCACCCACCTCAAACACGCACGGATCCGTTGGAGGAATGCACAGCGCGATTCCGCCCTTATCGGACCACACCGCAGGAATCGGCACCAGATTATTGCCCTCCGCATAGGCCGGACTTGCCTGGCTGATGACCGGGCTGGTGCTGAGCGATTGGCCCCATTTCCAGCCCGTCGTGTTCACCGGCAGATTGAACCCCAGCCACAAGCCGCGATCCTTGCCGGTGAGATCTTCCAGTTCGCCAACCACCTCGATGTAGCCCTGCCCTTCGGTTACCTGCGCATATACCTTGGCCTGGAGCGGGCTGGTTAGGAGGAGCTGAAGTTTGCCGTCCTTGGAAACGAAGCTTCCAGTCAGAGAAACTTTTTTGGCGCTATTCGGTTCTCGCAGGTAAAAACCGCCCGCGGTCCCCGGCGGCAGCTTTGCGCCGATCATTGCGACACCGGAAATATTTCCGTTGTCCCCCAATGTCAATGTCAGCGCAGCCCGATCCGATACTGTTGCCGCTAGCGCAGAAGCACCGAGGAGGAAAACCCCGGCTAAAATCATCATTGTGTTTCTCATGGCGCCTTCGTCCCCCCGCGCTGGACTTCGATGAGATGAAACATTTTGTCTTGGTCATCCAGATTGACCAACGCAATATCGGCACCGCGCGGACCATTATGGTTCATCACGGCGTCCGTAATCGTGAACGTCTCTTCCCGCCAGCGACCTGTCCCCGTTCCCGTAAATGTCTTTGCGGACTTGAAGTTTCCTTTGCCGGCATCATAGGAAAAACCCCAGGACCCGGTGGTATTGTCTAACCACACCAATCGAAAGGTCAGCGGGCCGGTCGGTTTACCGTCTTGCTTGAAGAAGTTTTTATGGAACCCGAAGTAGAGCGCATCCTTGCCGGTCTTATGCTCAAAGCCCCGAGCAAATTTTCCATAAGGCTGATCTTTCGGGCCGAGATTCCACCAGCCGACGCTGGTTTCCAACTTGTCGATGGGATAGAGGAACCGACAATAGTCCTCATCAATTCGATCCCAAGCTACATCGTTGTAGCCAGTGCGGTTGCGGCTTTTAAGACCACCGGCGAGGGCGCTATTTAAGTCCTGAACCACGGCACCGTGGCCGGCAAATTCCGCGCAGATCTTGAGCACCCGGTCGGTGTTTTTCTTGGCAGCTCCGTATTTAGCCTCGGGGAAGCGAACGGTGTCGTCCGCGTTCAGTTCATCGCGTAAAGCGCAGAAGGCTACCGGTGATTTGGCAGGATATTTCTGGCCGGCGTATCGATTAAAAATATCCAGTGACTGGCGCCACTGAGAATCCTCAATGACGAATTCCGGCAAGTTCCAGATATCAAGGCCGCATTGCAGGCAACCTAGCGCGGTCCAATAGAGGTTCTGCTGGGGATTCTGCTGAAACCACTTTGAATGTTCCGTTGTCTGGTCCTTGCGGGGGATCATTGTCTCGCCCTCACCGCGGGAGAAAACAGGGCGCCCGGCGGGATTGTCCGGCGTCATCCATGGTTTGTAGCCGTTGAATTTGGAGCGTTCGGTATTGCTACCGTAACCGTGTGAGGCTACGCCCTGTTTTAACACCGTGCCCGGATAATACTTGAGTCCTGCGGCCACGTCCTCGGTATGAATCAGCAGCGCCATGGGCGGCTTGCCGTCCATGGGCTTGGAAAAAGCGTCAACCGTGAAACGACGGATGTATTTCTGGTAATTCGCCCACTCCTCTCGCGTCACATTGTAGCGAGGGTCTTTGGGCTCACCCTTGTAGCAGAAGCCGTCACCGGTCGAGCCTTCAACCACTTGGTGGAACACCACGCGCTTGAACAACTCTGGCGGCAGGCTGCGGAGATGCTCGGCCAGCTTGGTGATAATCCGTTCGGAGTAAAATTTATATTTCTCGTCCATCGGATAGGCTTGAATGCCGAAATTGGGGTCGCCCTTGAACGTATCGATTTCCACCTTAGGCACGCCCTTGTCGTAAAGCCATTGGGGCTCGGTGGGATTGATCCAAAGCAGGGTGAAAACATACTTTTCATGCGCCGCCACTTTTTTGATGATGCCATCGAACAATTCCCAATGATAGACGCCGTCCTGCGGCTCCAACTTATCCCAGCCCACCACGATTGGAATGCCCCGGAGCCCAGCGTAGGTTTCCTCGGCGGTGATCTTGCCGTTCCACTGGTTCGGCGTGCCACCCCAAGAATACCAGCACCACACCCCGCACGCGTCCGCGGGCAAAACACCCAGGGGAACCTTTTCGGTTTCCACTCCCCTCGCGCTGACGCACAGCAGCAGGCTCAGCAGTAGAACAATTGAATTTTTCATGTTTACGATTTCTTTCATATTAACGATTTCTTTTCTGCAGCCGGATGCTGGCGGCGGGCCGGGTTTAGCGGCCGGTGATCAGCACCGTGGCATCCTTCAGGCCTTCCGATTTGGCGGTCACGGTGATTTTCCCAGGGCCGGTGGCGCGGATGATCGCCAGGGCCAGGCCGTTGTAGGCCTTGATCTGCGGCGACTGGAACGAGGCGTGGCTAGTCGCGTCGCCGTTGTCGGTGGCGACAATTTCGCCGGGACCGCTGACGGTGAACGCCACGAGGTTCTTCGACCGCGGCACCAGAGTCCCACTCTTGTCCCGGATGGTCACGGTGACGAAGGACAGATCCTTTCGATCGGCCGCGATGAGGGATCGATCTGCCTCCAGGGTCAGGGCGGTGGCTGGACCGGCGGTTTTTACCACGTCAGTTGCCCATGGCTTGCCGTTTTTGTAAGCCACCGCCTTGAGTTCACCGGGGGCGTAAGTGACGTCATCCCAACGCAGGCGGTATTCATATTGAGCCTTTTTCTTGCGGCCGAGCGACTTGCCGTTGAGGAAAAGTTCGGCCTCATCACCGGAGGTGTAGAGGAACACCGGCACCAGCTGGCCGACGCGCTCGGGCCAAGTCCAGTGCGGCAGCAGATGGGCCATGGGCAGCCCGGGCCGCCAGTGGGCCTGGTAGAGGTAGAAGCGGTCTTTCTTGAAACCGGCCAGGTCTACGATACCGAAATACGAGCTGCGGGATGGTACCACGATTTTGCCCAGCTCTTTCATATCCTTTGCCATCTTCGCCTTACCTTCAGAGTCGGTGAAGTTGAGCAGATTGGATTCGTCGGCATTATAGGGCGTGGGCTCACCGAGGTAGTCGAAGCCGGTCCAAACGAACTGCCCGGCAACGTGGGGATTCTTTTCCAGCGCGGCGAAGTCCTGATCCGGGAGTATCGCCCAACCCGGACCATAGAGGTCGTAGGAGCTGATTTGGAAGTCAGCCCGCCCCTCGGTTTTGACGCTGCTGATGACCTCAAACGGCTGGTTTTGGGTCGGCTTCTTGCCGCCTCGCTTGCTGGGCTTGTTGGTTGCGGCGTTCCGGGCGGCGACCTGCTCCGGAGTCTGGAAAAAATATTCGCCGCGGGAGCTGACGGCCGAAGAGGATTCACTGCCCACCAAGGGGATCGCGGGATTTTTGATGTGGAATTCGTCATAGCCACCTCTCTGGTAGTTCTGCCCCATCACATCCACGGCTTTTTGGATCCCGTTGTAGCTGGCCTCGGGTTTGTTGGAGCCCAAGGTGGTCGGCCGGGAGGGATCCTCCTCATGGGCGATTGCGGTGAGGCGGGCCGCCATAGCCGGCCCCACTTCATCGTCGGTGAGTTCCTTCACTTCATTGCCGATGCTCCACATCACCACTGAGGGGTGGTTGCGGTCACGGCGCAACAAGGCCCGCATATCCTGTTCATACCAGTCACCGAAAAGGCTGCTATAGCCGTTTTTGACTTTAGGGATCTTCCAGCTGTCGAAGGACTCGTCCATGACTAGGATGCCCATGGCATCGCAGAGGTCGAGGAGCTCGGGGGCGGGAGGGTTGTGGCTGGTGCGCAGGGCGTTAACGCCCATTTCCTTTAATATCTCGAGCTGGCGCTGGGCGGCGCGGGTGTTCCAAGCCGTGCCGAGGGCGCCGAGGTCGTGGTGGTTGCACACGCCATTAAGCTGCACCCGCTTACCGTTAAGCAGAAAGCCGTTGTCGGCCGTGAAGGTGATGGAGCGAATGCCGAACACGGTCTCATAGCGGTCCACCACCTTGCCGCCAACCTCCACCGCGGTGACGGCGGTGTAGCGATTGGGCGTGGTCGTGTCCCATAGTTGCGGCTTCGCGACAGTGACTTCGGCGGCGGCTACGGCCGAACTGCTCGCGGGCAGCTCCACCGTCTGTGTTGGCATTTCTGTCACCAGCTTGCCGGCAAACAGAATCCGGGTTTTGACGAGAGCTTGAGTCGGCGTAGTGCCTTCGTTGGCGATCGCAACCTTCACTGCGACCGTCGCGGCCTCGGCCGAGACCTGCGGTGTTGCGATGACGGTGCCCCATTGGCCGACGTGTACCGCATGGGTTTTCACCAGCCAGACGTTGCGGTAGATGCCGGAGCCGGGATACCAGCGGGAACAATTGTCCGGGTTGTCCAAGCGGATGGACAGCACGTTGTCACTGCCCGGCTTGGCATAGGGCGTCAGGTCGAGGCGGAACGACGAGTAGCCGTAGGGCCAACCACCGACGAACTGGCCGTTGCACCACACCGTGGCATAGGACATGGCGCCGTCGATATCCAGATAGATGCGCCGCCCCAGGTCGGACGCCGGCAACGTCAGGTGCTTGCGATACCACACGGGGCCCGAGTAATTCAGTTTGCCGGTCTTCCCCTTATATTCCTGCTTGAAGGGTCCCTCGATGGCCCAGTCGTGGGGGAGGTCCAGTTTCCGCCAGGCTGAGTCATCGAAGCCGGGCTGGGTGAATGGCACCTTCGCGGCAAGGTTACCCTCTGGCCGGTTGGGCAGGAACGTCGGATCCTTTAAGAAGGCCGCACTGGAGGGCAGCACCCATTCACGGATTTTGGTGTAATCCAACGAGCCTACGACCTCGGCAGGATCGTCTTTCTGGAAGCGCCAGTCGTCATTGATGGAGATCCTCTCGCGAACTGATTCGGCGGCCGACAGGCTGGAGGATCCCGCCAACAGCAGACTCAATAGCAGAACGAAGTTTTTTTTCATATTAATAATTTCTCTCCACGGGCCGAAGCACTACGCTCCGGTCATTCGTCCGCTTTCTCCTTGGGCGGCGTGCCCGTCCACTCACTGCCCGTGCAATCCTTCCACCAAGCCAGCCATTGGGCATTCATCTTCGTAACCATGTCGGGGCGTTTCGCCGCCAGATCGTGCATCTCATTGCGATCGCCGGCTATGTCATAAAGTTCCCAGGTCGGACTGTTGCGCACGAGTTTCCACTGCCCATCGCGCATCGCAGCGCCTTTGGTGAACTGAAAAAACAGCGGGTGCTGGCGCGCGATTGTTTCGCCTTTGAATGCGGGCAATAGGCTCACGCCGTCCAGCGGATGAATGTTGGCTTGCTTCGATTCACCGGGAAATTTCGCCCCTGAGACGGCGAGCACGGTGGGCATGATGTCAATCAGGTGGGCGGGTTCGCGGTTCCAACCGGTCTGCGGCCTGATGCCCGCCGGCCAGTGAACCACAAGTGGCGTGTTAATTCCGCCCTCGAAGCTGTCGGTCTTCCATTTGCGCAAGGGCGTGTTGCAAACCGTCGCCCAGTTTTGACCGTAACTCACGAAACTCGCCACGCTGCCCATCGGCGCATTGGGATCTTCATTATCCACCTTGGGCCCCTCCGTGCAGGCGCCGTTATCGGAGAGAAACATGATGAGGGTGTTGTCGAGTTTGCCCTGCTCCTCCAATTTCTTGATCAACCGGCCAATGTTTTGGTCCACGCGATCAACCATCGCGGCATAGATCTCCATGCGCATCGCCACTTTTTGGCTTTCGTCTCCCGAAGGTTCGGCTTCTTTGGCTTTCTTCCGCTTCGCCTTCCGGTCTTCCTCCATCGGCGGCAGCGGCGTGGTCTTGGGGTCCACCAAACCCATCGCCACTTGGCGTTTGTAGCGGGCCTGGCGCCCGGCTTCGTAGCCGCCGTCGTAGACGCCCTTGTATTTGGCAATGTCTTCCGGCCACGCCTGCAACGGCCAGTGGGGAGCCGTGTAGGCCATGTAGAGCAGGAACGGCTTTTCATCTTTCTTGGATTCATCCAGCCACTTGAGCGCGCGATCGGTAAAGGCGTCGGTGTCGTAAAATTTGGGATCCTTGGGGGTAAATCTTTTCATCTCAACGGCGTCGTCCGCCCAAGTGGCACCCTTGCCTTTGGAAGCGGGAGCCGGCTGACCGGGAAAGATGGGTTTGTCTCCTGGATTAAAATGATTTTCCGCGCCGCCAATCATCCCATAATAGTGCTCATAACCGCGCGTGAACGGATTAAAGTGCGCATGGTTTTTACCCGCCCACCAAGTGTGGTAACCGGCCGGTTGCAGCACCTCGCCGAGCGTCGCGGTCTTAGAAAAATCCAGATCCGTCCGCTGATAATAAACTCCGGTCTGCAAGCTGGCACGCGTGGGATAACACTTGGCCGTGTTATACATCTCGGCAAACTTCACGCCACCTGCGGCGAGCCGGTCAATGTTCGGCGTTTTTATCTCGCTGCCGAAACAACCGATGTCCGAATAGCCCATGTCATCCACCAGGATGATCAGGATGTTGGGTTTGGCGGCAGGCTTAGGCGCATCGGTAGCACGCAGACCCACCAGCGACGACAGCAACAGGCCGGCGATAGTGAATGTGAGGGTCTGTTTCATAATGTTGTATTTTTTCTGTGTTGTTTTTTGCGTTCAATCATCCACCGGCTGCTTGGGAGCCTTGCCCGTCCACTCGCTGCCGGTGCAATCCTTCCACCAGGCTAGCCAGGCATCGCCCATTTGCTTGACCAAATCAGGGCGCTGCGCCGCCAGGTTGTGCGTCTCCGTGCGATCAGAGGCCAAGTCATAGAGTTCCCAAGTCGGACTGTTGCGGACGAGTTTCCATTGCCCATCGCGAATCGCAGAGCCTTTGTTGAATTGGAAGAAGAGCGGTTTTGAGCGGGCAATGGTCTGGCCTTTGAAGACAGGCAGGAGACTTACGCCGTCCATCGGCGGGATTTTGGTTTGTTTCGAAGCACCGGGATACTTTGCCCCGGAGACGTCGAGCAAAGTGGGCATGATGTCGATCAAGTGGGCTGGTTCGCGAAACCAACCGGCCTGCAGCTTGATGCCCGCCGGCCAGTGCGCCACCAGCGGCGTGCAGACTCCGCCTTCGAAGCTGTCAGTCTTCCATTTGCGCAAAGGCGTGTTGCCCACAGATGCCCAACTGGGACCGTAGTTGATGAAGGTTGCCACGCTGCCCATCGGGGCGTTGGTGTCGATGTTATCCCAATCTGCGGGGGTTTCCGCGCAAGCGCCGTTGTCGGAGAGAAACAGGATTAGGGTATTATCGAGCTTTCCCTGCTCTTCCAATCGTTTCAGCAACCGGCCAATGTTTTGGTCCACCCGGTCAACCATCGCGGCATAGACTTCCATCTTCATCGCTTCCTGTTTGCGCTCGTCCGGCGAAAGCGCATCCCATTTCTTCGCAAACTTCTTCTCATACTCCATGGGCGGCAGGGGCGACGTCTTCGGATCAATTAGCCCCAGCTTGATCTGGCGTTCATAGCGCGCCTTGCGAAGCGCGTCAAAGCCGCCGTCATAAACGCCCTTGTATTTGGCGATGTCTTCGGGGCGCGCCTGGAGAGGCCAGTGGGGTGCGGTGTAAGCCATGTAGAGGAGGAACGGCTGATTGGTCTTTTGATACTCGTCCAGCCATTTCAGCGCGCGATCAGTGAAAGCGTCCGTGTCGTAGAAGTTGGGATCTTGCGGGATGAAGTCATCCACTTCCTTACCGTCGAGCGCCCAGCGATTCCCGCTGTCTTTGTGTGTCGGAGTCGGCTGGCCAGCGGCGGCGGCACTTCCCGGATTGAAGTGATTTTCGCAGCCGCCGAGCATTCCATAATAGCGGTCGTAACCCCGCGTCACCGGATTAAATTTCGCGTGATTTTTACCCGACCACAGGGTGATGTAACCAGCTGGCTGAAGCACCTCCCCCAACGTGGCCGTGCCGGCAAAATCTCGGTCCGTCCGCTGAAAATAAACTCCGGTTTGCAAACAAGCGCGCGTGGGAAAACACTTGGCCGTGTTATACATCTCGGCAAACTTCACGCCGCCGGCAGCGAGCCGATCAATGTTCGGCGTGCGAATTTCTCCGCCATAACAACCGATGTCTGAATAGCCCATGTCATCCACGAGGATGACCAGAATGTTAGGCTTGGCTGCGGCCTTCGCAGGTTCAGCGGCCCGGAGTGCGACTGGCGACGTGAGTGTCAGCGTGACGAGGATTAGTTTGAAAATGCGGTTCATGATAGGAGGACGGTTTATTCCACATTACGGTTTCCGCCTTTTTTGGGCGGCACAGGCAGCGGCATGAAATCGCGCTGCAGGATCATCCATTCTTGCATCTCGGCTTTAAGTTCGCTTTCGACGCTCGCGGCGTCCGGGTTGCCCGCGAGGTTGTTGAATTCATTGGGATCTTTTTCGAGGTCGTAGAGTTCGAACATCGGACGGGTCGGGGCGAAGTAGAGTTTGTCGCTTTTTACATCGAGCTTCCCGTCCTCGTGCCTTTGCACGAGTTCCTTCCAAAAATCGTCTTTGGGGAAGTCCACGGGCCAATACGGCAGTTCGCCGAGCGCATTATAGATCAGCTTGTGCGTCTTGCTCACCACGACGCGGCCGAGGTCGAAATCCGCGCTGTTGCCCGGTAAGCTCGTTCCGTGCGCCCCACGTTCGGAAAAGACAAACTGCCGTTCTGCGAACGGCTCACCGCGCAGCAGCTTCACAAAACTTTTCCCCGTCATCTCAGGAGCCACAGGCAGGCCCGCAGCCTCGAGAAAAGTCGGCGCAATATCCTCTCCGCTGATTAATTCAGCTGTGGACAAACCTGGTTTCACCTTGCCCGGCCAGCGCACGATCAGTGGCACATGAATACCAAACTCGTAAAGCGTACCCTTGCCGCGAAATTGGGAAGCCCCGTTGTCGCCCATGAAGACGACGATCGTGTTCGAGGCGAGACCGCGCTTTT
>Ga0114958_10003876_pt1 | contig 10553 bp, 14 predicted proteins | sample C_130208_EF_Meta_FD_89577 | JGI IMG/M metagenome (GOLD analysis project Ga0114958, IMG submission 89577) | Freshwater microbial communities from Lake Croche, Canada to study carbon cycling - C_130208_EF_MetaG | ecosystem: Environmental > Aquatic > Freshwater > Lake | place: Lake Croche, Canada... | reverse complement strand
TTTGAAGATGCTAACTTTACTATTGATGCTTCTGATGATTCAGTAGGTGGAGTATTCTCTCCAATCTCTATTGGTTTAGCTATGAAAGAAGATTTCAAAGTTGAAACACAAAGAGATGCTTCTATGAGAGCAACAGAAATCGTTGCTTCAATCGTTTACGGAAAAGCTGTAGTTAAAGAAAACTACGGAGTTGCTGTAACAACTGATTGTGCATTTTAATTAATGCTATTTTGGTGGGGGAGTAAAATCCCTCACCAACTACAATGAAACAGATAGACAGTCCGAAAACAGTTTTACATTTTAAGACTAAGGATTATGTTTATCGCTATGTGTTAGTAGATAGATTTAAACATTCATCAAAAGCACATTATGGATTTGATAAAGAACTAGGAATGACTGAAGCTGAAATATTTGCTAAAGTAACTCCAAGAAAAATAAGAAGAAAATATATTATAAAGGATTAACAAATGGCAAACTTTTCATCAGAATCAGATTTAACATTCTACCAACCAGATATTTTAACTTTTGGCATATCATCATTCTATACTCCAAATGACTATCACGCACAAGCAAGAGCAGACATTGAAAGAGATTTAAGAATTAAATGGTATCCAGTTTATGTTAAACAGACATATAGAGATATATCTTTGCTTAATACAACAGAGATGGACGGAACTAAATTAACAGATTCACAATTTAAAAGATTATCAGTTTATAGAGTAATTGGATTCTACGCATGTCCACAATTAACTAAATATAATTCAAACGATAACTTAGATAGATTTCAAGTTATGATGAAACACTATCAACAATTATATGCAGATGAATTAGATTCTATTTTAAAAGATGGAGTTGAATATGATGCTGATGGTTCACACACAATTAAAGATGCAGAAAAAGCACCTTACCATAGACTTCAACTTATCAGATGATTACAGTTGAAGATAACTCATTACAAGTTGCTCAGAATTTTGAAAAACAAATAAGAGAACAACCAAATATTGTAAAGACTGCATTAGGCAGAACAGCAGAGTTTTTAATGTTCTTAATTAAACAAAGAACAGCAAAAGGACAAAGTTCAGATGGCAACGCATTTCCAAAATATACTGCTGAATATGCTTTTCTTAGAAAAAAAGCTGGAAGACAAACATCAACACCTGATCTTAATTTTAAAGGACAAATGCTTTCAAATATAACTGAAAAATCTACTCCAACTCAAGCTATAATTTATTTTGCAAACAAATTCCAAAATGTTAAAGCATTAGGCAACCAAAGAAAAAGAAAATTCTTTGCTATAGGTGAAAGAGAACAGCAACCTATTATAAATGTATTTATGAAAGAATATAATAAACTATCTAAAATATGAGCAAACGAGAAGATATAGCAGCTAATATAGTTTCTGTTTTAACAGCAGTAACATCTCCAATAACTTTAAAAAAAATTACAAGAGAACCATTTGACGTAGATCAATTATCAGAACAACAATATCCAGCAATTTTTATACAGTCAGGTAATGAAACTAGATCAGATGAAACAATGACTTCATCTACAATTACAAGACAAGCGACAGCAGATTTTGTTATAGTTGGTTATGTCAAAGGAACTACAAGCAATATTGACACCAAACGTAACGAATTAATTACCACTATTGAAACTACATTAAATAATGATAGAACAAGAAATGGTAATGCGAAAAACACTTTAGTCGTAGAAGTATCTACTGATGAAGGTGTTTTATTCCCAATCGGTGGAATTAGAATGGTAGTGAGAGTAATTTATCATTACACTTCTGGTACACCATAATACTAACAAGGAGAAAATAAAATGGCAGGAAACGTACACACTGGATCAGAAGGAACTATTAAAGTAGGAACTGATACAGTAGGAGAACTTAGATCGTACTCACTAGAAACTACTGGTGCGACTATTGAATCTACAAACATGGGAACTATTGCAAGAACATACAAAACTGGTTTAACTGGTTGGTCTGGTACTGCAAGTTTATATTGGGACGAACTAGATGCTGGTCAAACAGCTTTAGCAGTTGGTTCTGAAATAACAATTAAAGTTTACCCAGAAGGTGCATCAACTGGAGACAAATACTTTTCAGGAACAGCTATCGTAACAGCTAAATCTGTAAGTGCGTCTTTTGATGGCTTAGTTGAATCATCAATTTCTTTTACTGGAAATGGTGCTTTAACATTAGCAACAGCAAGTTAATTAATTAAAAAGGAAGATATATGAACGTAATAGATAGAGTGAAGGCACAATTTGAATCTTTAGGAGTTAAAAAGATTGAGGTTGCTGAATGGGGCGAGGAAGGCAAACCTTTAATAATATATTGCACACCATTTACATTAGCAGAAAAAAGAAATCTTTTTAAAGGTGCTAGAAATGATGATCTAGGAGTATTAGTAGATGCAATAGTTTTAAAAGCCAAAGACGGAGAAGGAAATAAAATATTTAAGCTAGATGACAAGCAAACATTATTGAATAATGCTGATGCAAATGTTATAGCTAGAGTAGCAACAGAAATGTTGAATGGTGTATCTTACGAGGAAGCCGAAAAAAAGTAAGGTTTGATCTTGAGCTTTACTCAATGTTAGCTCTTGGTCATGAACTTAAAAAAACATTGGACGAAATTCTCTTGATGACTCAAGATGAGTTTCATTATTGGATTGCGTATTTTAAAGTGAAGGCAGATAAAGAGAACTTACATAATGGCAGATCAGCAACTAAATATAAAACTTAATGCTATAGACAATGCTTCTAAAGCTTTTTCTTCAGTAAAAGATTCAGTATTTAATTTAAGAAATGCACTAATAGGTTTGGGTGCTGGTTTAGTAGTTAAAGATTTTATAGATATTGGTAAAGCCACAGAAGAAACAAAATCAAAATTAGATCAACTAGCAAAATCTGGTTATGGTGGAAGCAAAGCATTTGACCAACTAACTCAGTTTGCGATCAATGCAAGAATACCTTTATTAGAAGTTTTCCAAGCATCAGGAGATTTGTTGTCTGTTGCTAAATCACCAGAAGAACTAGCAAAGAAATTAGAAGAATCTGCTAACGCAGCAGCATATTTTAAAATAAGTTTTGTTGAAGCAGCAGATCAAATAGCAAAAGGATTATTAAAAGGAACTGATTCTGCAAGACTGTTCCAAGATAGAGGAATAAAAAGCATACAAGGATTTGGAGAATATGCAGACAAAAGTTTTAATGGATTTAATCAATCATTAGAAAAAGCTTTTGGTGCAAGAGGTAAATTTGGTACTGCTAATGAAGATTTAAAAAAAGGTTTAGCTGGTAGTACAATAGCAATTCAAAACTTTGTTACAGCATTTGAAGCTTCAGTATCTAAAGGATTCTTTACTACATTAACAAAACAATTAAATGATCTAGATAAATATCTTCAAGGAAATACTGATGCTATTAATAAATTTGCAGAACAACTTGGTTCTGCATTAGCAAGTGTTTTAATAGGATTAGGAAATGTATTAATATTTGTAAAAAATAATTTTGAAATTTTCTTCGGCATATTACTTGGTGGTGCAGCTCTTAAAGCATTAGATTTTATAAGATTATTAACTCAAGCAATAATATCATTAGGAATAGCAGCAGCAGCTAATCCATTTACAGCAATAGCAACTGGAATAGCCATAGCTGCTGTTCTTATATTTGAAAACTTAGATGCAATAATAAAAAAGATTGATGCTGTTAAAGAAGCTATTAAAAATCTTAAATGGTCTGACTTAAATCCATTTAGCAAATCAAATACAAAAGAAGCAATAGATAACATTACAGAAATTAACAAATGTTTTGAAGATACTTTGATGGAAACATTAAAGCAATTTGAAGCAAATAGTTCAATACTTAATTTTCAAAATGTATTAGATGGTGTTTTACAAAAAAATGCTAACAATTTATCAGATTTAAAAAAAGAAATGTATTCATTAGAAGGTGTTACAAAATCAATATCTGATGGATTAACTAAAGGTATAAAAGATTTTTCAGAAGGAATAGCAAAATCAATAGTTCTTGGTGAAAGTTTAGGAACAACATTTAAAAAAATAGCACAAGACATATTAGTTAAAATGATTGCAAAACAATTAGAATATATTGGAACATTAATTATAGATATTGCTTGGCAAAAAATTAAAACATCTGAATTATATCAACAAGCTGCATTATCAAACATGAGTGGTGGTGGTGGATTTTTCAGTAATTTATTTGGTGGTGGTGGTGGTGGAATGGACGCAGGTAATCCTCTGAGTTATGGTGCTGGTGCTGAAGGTGGTGTTATGACAGCAGGAGTTCCTATAACAGTTGGAGAACGTGGTAGAGAATTATTTATACCAAAAACAGATGGCAACCTTATACCAAATCCTGATTTAGGAAATATAGGTGGAAACAATTACAATTTTACTATTGTTGCTAATGATGTAAAAGGAGTTAAAGAATTATTATTAAATAATAGATCAACTATTGTTAATATTATGAACCAAGCTTTAAATGCGAAAGGAAAATCTAGTTTAGTATAATGAGTGGTACTTTTCCTACATCTCCAAAAGCAAGTTCAGTAGCTATAAGCACAAAACAAAATACTATTGTTTCAACGACAACTTCTGGCAGACGACAAGCAAGACAAATAGATGGTCAAAGATTTGCATTAACAGTTAAATTTCCAATAATGAGTAGAACTGAATTTGCACCAATAGCAGCTTTTCTAATGAAACAAAGATCACAATTAGAATCTTTTACATATTCTCCACCAACTATATCAACTACTTCTGGTTCTGCATCTACAGTTATTTCAACCACTGGAAGTCATAGTGCTGGAGTAACATCAATTAATTTAACTGGAATGACTGCATCACAATCAGCAATATTTAAAGCTGGAGACTTCATAAGATTCACTGGTCAAAATAAAGTTTATATGGTTATTTCAGATGTATCATCAAATGGTTCTGGTAATGGAACAATGACTATTGAACCACCATTAAGATCAACAGTAACAACTGGAACAGTATTAATTTATTCAAATGTAGATTTTACTGTTGGACTTACAAATGATATTCAAGAATTTAATATAAGCACAGAAAATTATTTTCAATATGAAGTTGATCTTATTGAGGTATTGTAATGCCAAGATCACTCAATGGTTCTTTAATAACTGAATTAGCTACTAATAAATTAAATCCAGTAGAACTTGTTTATATTGGTGTAAGTTCAGGAAGTTATTATACAGATCATTATAAAAGTATTACATTTGGTGGAAATACTTATTTATCTTCTTCTTTATTTCTTGGTTCATCTGAATCTGCAGAATCTTCAGAAGTATCTGTAAGTAATCTAGTAGTTAAGTTTGGTGGTGCAGATCAAACAATTATATCTTTATTTCTAAACAATGATTACATGGATAAAAGGGCTTGGGTATATAGAGGTTTTTTAGATGATAGCCAAACATTAATAGCAGACCCATTTCTTTTATTTGATGGAAGAATAGAAAATTTAAGCATTGAAGAAGATGAAACTAATTCTGTTGTAAGTGTTTCTATTGCATCACATTGGGCAGATTTTGATAAAACAAAAGGCAGAAAAACAAATACCAATTCACAAGCATTACATTTTCCTACTGATTTAGGTTTTGATTATGCTGCACAAACAGCAAAGGAGATTAAATGGGGAAAGGCATAAATGATTTATATAAAATTATACATTTATACAGACAATTCCCAAGATACGATAAAATGAAATATCAGGATTTAGTAAATATGATACTACCTTCTTTTAATCTAGACCAATATCAAATTCATCAAGTTAATGGTACTGTTGTTGGATTTACTAACTGGGCATATTTAAGTGATGAAGTAGAAAAAAGATTTATGACAACTGGAAGATTAAAAACTAATGAATGGAAATCAGGAAAAAACATTTGGCACATTGAAACAGTTGCAAAAAGTAATGTTAGAGAAATTATGAATTGGACAAAAGAATATTTTAGAAATTTATTAGAAGTAGATCAACCTTTAAAGTGGTTAAGAATAGCTGATGACTCAACTATTTATAGACGATCTATGAAGTTTAAAAGGGAGTTTCATATCTAATGGGACTAGACCCAGTAACAGCATTTGTCGTACAGCTTGTTGTAACAACAGCAATATCTTGGGTTCTTAGACCAGAACCACCAAAAAGAAATGCACCAACACAACAAGATGTAGCACAAGGTATATTAGTAAACCAAGCATCTAATAATACTGGCATACCATTAGTTTATGGACAAAGACAACTTGGTATATCAAGAGTATTTGTTGAAAGTTCTGGTGATAACAATACCTACCTTTATATGGCAGGAGTTTTATGCGAAGGTGGTGGTAATGGAATTGAATCTATAGATGAGATTTATATTAATGATAAATTAGTTACTTGGAATGGTTCTTTAACAGACGGAACAATTAGAACAGTAAATAGTTCAGATTCAAATTATTATAAAGATGGAAGTCTAATATCGGTTCAATCATTTTATGGATTAGATAATCAGTCATCATCTTCATTATTAAATGAAAGAGCAAACTGGACTGCAAATCATAAATTATCTGGTGTTGCTTATTTAGCTTTTAAATTTACTTGGAATCAAGATGCTTTTAGTTCTTTACCTGATGTTAAAGTAACACTCAAAGGTAAAAAAGTTTATGACCCAAGATTAGATTCAACAAAAGGTGGTTCAGGTTCTCATAGAGAAGATACAGCATCAACTTGGACTTATTCTGCTAATTCTTCATTATGTCTTTTAGATTATTTAAGAAATACTAGATATGGAAAAGGATTACCTAATTCATCATTTGAAACTAATTATGATTCATTCAAAAGTTCAGCAACATTATGCGAAACACAAGTAACTCCATATTCTGGTGGAAGCACTATTGATTTATTTAAAACAAATATAGTTATAGATACAGAACAAAAACTTATAGACAATGTAAAAGAACTTTTAAATCCAATGAGAGCAATATTTACTTATACTCAAGGTAAGTATTTTTTAATTATTGAAAACTCTGGAACATCACAATTAAGTTTAAATTCTGATAACATTATAGGTGGAATAAGAATATTCGGTGAAAAGAAAAATACTAAATACAATAGAGTTATTGGAACATTTGTTAATCCTGATAAAGAATGGCAAGAAGATACAGTATCATTCCCACCAGTAGATGATTCTGTTTTATCAGTTGGAGATAGATATGCAACATTATTAGCAGAAGATAACGGAACTAATTTAGAGGGCAACTTTACATTTTTAGGAATAACAAATCCATATCAAGCTGAAGAACTTTGCGAAATTATATTAAGAAGATCAAGAAATGCTTTAGCCGTTGAAATTCAATGTACTTCAGAAGCTCTTAATTTAACTATTGGAGACTTGGTTGATTTAACATATTCTACTGGTGGATTTAGTTCTAAACTATTTAGAATTTATGGGCTAACAATAAATTCAGATTCAACAGTTGCTTTAAAACTTATTGAGCATCAGGATAACTTCTATACTTGGAGTTCAAAAGCACAAGCACCTACAATCGCTGATACTACTCTACCTAACCCAAATAACGTATCTGCACCAGCTTCAGTTAATTTAGATGACCAACTTATTCAATATTCAGATGGAGTTGTTATTACTGCTTTAGATGTAACTATTGGTGCTTCTCCTGATAGCTTTGTTGATTACTACCAAGTTGAATATAAATTAAATACAGAAGCAGATTATATTATTGCTGGACAAGGAAAAGGATTAACTCAAAGAATATTAAACGTAATAGATGGAGAAACTTATAATGTTAGAGTTAAAGCATTTAATACTTTAGGTGCTTCATCAACATACACTTCTGCATCAAGAGTTATTGTTGGTGGAACTTTACCACCAGAAGATGTTACTAACTTTGCTTGTAATATAATTGGTGGAGATGCACATTTATCTTGGACACAAATTGGAGATTTAGATTTAGCTTATTATACAATTAGATATTCAACATTAACCACTGGTGCTGAATGGGCTAATTCAGTTTCTTTAGTTGAAAAGGTTGCAAGACCAGCAACATCAGTAACAGTTCCAGCTAGAGTTGGTTCGTATTTAATTAAAGCAGTAGATAAAAATGGAAACTATTCAGTTAATGAATCTATTATTGCAACTACAGTTACAACAGTTGGAAATTATAATGCAATCGCAACATCAACAGAATCACCTACATTTTCAGGAACTAAAACAAATGTTTATGTAGATGAAAATGGATATTTAAGATTAGACTCATCAGAACTATTTGATTCAGCAGTAGGATTATTTGATTCTGCAACAGCAACATTTTTTGAAGAAGGGGTTACAACTTATGACTTATATTCAACTGGAAGTTATTTATTTACATCACCAATAGATTTAGGTGCAACATATACATCAAGAGTTACTGCAAATATTACTCAGGGTTCTGACAACATAGATAATCTATTTGATAGTGAAACAGTATTATTTGATGATGCACCATCTAACTTTGACGGAGATACACCAGCTAATTGTACTGCATTTTTACAAATAGCAACTTCAACTGATGACACAACTTATACAGCATTTAGAAACTTTGTTATTGGAGATTACTCAGGAAGATATTTAAAATTCAAACTTGTTTTAACTTCTGATGATCTAGCTTCTACACCAGTTATTAAAGCATTATCAGTTTCTGTTGATATGCCAGATAGAATATTTAGTGGAAATGATATTGTTTCTGGTACTGGAACTTATGCAGTAACATTCTCTTTACCTTTTTATTCTTCAAGTTATGCAGTAGGAATAACAGCACAAGGATTGAACACTGGAGATTACTTTACAATTTCAAGTAAAACTGTTAATGGTTTCAATGTAGCATTTAAAAACAGTAGTGGTTCAGGAGTTACTAAGACTTTTGACTATTTAGCTAAAGGATATTAGATAGAAAATGGCACAACACGATTATAATATAGCAAATCAATCATTCCCTTCTTTTAGAAGCGATCTTAATAACGCACTATCAGCAATTCAAACAACTAATTCAGGAACATCATTACCAACTGGTGCTGTAGCTGGACAAATCTGGTTAGATACAACTAATGCAACAAATCCTACTTTAAAATTTTATGATGGTGCTGATTCAATATCTCTTGCAACAATTAACTATACAGCTAACACAGTTGATTGGTTAGATTCTTCAGTTTCAATAACTGGTCTTTCAACTTCTGCTACTGGCACAGTTTTAACTCTTTCAGATACAGCTTCTACAAGTTCAGTAAATTTAATAATAGATAATCAAAAAGAAGTTCGTTTTAGAGAGACTACTGCTAATGGAACTAACTATGTTGGTTTAAAAGCACCAGCTTCTTTATCTGCTGATTTAACTTATACACTTCCTTCTACTGATGGAACTTCTGGTCAATTCTTATCTACTAATGGTTCTGGTGTATTATCTTTTGCTTCTGGTGCAGTAACTGGAGTATCTACTTCTGCAACTGGAACTGTATTAACATTATCTGATTCAAATATATTATTTGGCAAAGGTGGATATTTTGCTGAAGCAACATTAACAGATGGTGCAACAGTAACTTTGAACGCATCTACTCAACAAGTTTCTAAATTAACATTAGGTGGAAACAGAACATTATCTGCACCTACAAATGGAGTTACTGGACAATTTATTTCTATTGCTGTAATTCAAGATTCAACTGGTTCAAGAACATTAACTTGGAATTCAGCTTATGTATTTACTGGTGGTACTGCACCTACATTAACAACAACAGTATCTAAAGCTGATATATTTGTATTTAGATATAATGGAACTGTATGGCACGAGACTGGTAGAAATTTAAACCTTAGCTTAACATAATATGTACGCACTTGTAATTGATAAACAAATTGTAAAAGTATTTTCAAACCCAGAACCATTTGAATTAAATGGCAATCAATATTCTTCTCAAATATTTACTGCTTGGACGCAAGAAGAAAAAGAAGCAATAGGAATTTATGAAATAGAAACAGATTCTACTAATTTAAAAGATGAATCTTACTACAATAATACTAATGAAATATTTGAATTTAAAAAAGGTAAAGCAGTTAGAAAATGGGGTAAAGCAACTGCCAAACAATTAGAAGATGTTAATGCTGTAGATCAAAATGGTGATGCTATTATACAAGATGGAAAACAAGTAGTAACTAAAGGTTTAAAATCTCAAAAGATTTCTATATCTAAACAACAAACTGCTGGACTATTACAATCAACTGACTGGTATGTAACTAGAAAAGCTGATACTGGAACTGAAATACCACAAAACATTCAAGAATTTAGAAATGAAGTAAGATCAGTAAGCAATCAACAAGAAACACAAATAAATGCTTGTACTACTGTAGAACAACTGAAGGCACTGTTTGAATATGTAAATACTGGCACAGAGCAATCTCCAATCTATACTAGAACATTAGCAGAATTTCCAAGAGGTATCTAAATGGCATTTCTTGTATTAGGTGCTAATTCTGTAAGTGG
>Ga0114958_10003874_pt1 | contig 10555 bp, 6 predicted proteins | sample C_130208_EF_Meta_FD_89577 | JGI IMG/M metagenome (GOLD analysis project Ga0114958, IMG submission 89577) | Freshwater microbial communities from Lake Croche, Canada to study carbon cycling - C_130208_EF_MetaG | ecosystem: Environmental > Aquatic > Freshwater > Lake | place: Lake Croche, Canada... | reverse complement strand
TGCAGAGGGAGCCGCAGGCGTCCCCCCGTCATCTGATTCCTTGAGATAATAAAGTGCCATGACCGGTACGTTACTCAGTGCTATCCGCTGAAATCAACGTTAGGCACTGGATGCTCGAATCAGTGCCTCAGCGTGAGCCTTTGCGGATTCGCTCACCCCTCCAAGCATTCTGGCGATCTCGGAGATGCGATCAGATCCCTCTACCGAAGAGAGGGTTGTTTCCGTCCTTCCCTCTTGGACGGATTTTATCACCATGAACTGCGTTGCTGCAGCCGCTGCGACCTGAGGAAGGTGAGTGATGCAGAGGACCTGGTGACCGGCCCCAAGTTCCCTCATCTTGGCCGCCACCTTTGTGGCGATCTCGCCTCCGACATTGGCATCGATCTCGTCGAAGACCAGAAGCGGAATCTTGTCCTGCGCGGCAAGTGCCGACTTGAGCGCCAGCATCACGCGGGAGATTTCTCCGCTGGAGGCGATGGATCGGAGGTTCTGAACAGGCTCACCCGGATTCGGAGCAAAGAGGAACTCTGCAACCTCACCTCCCTCAAGGCCGTACTCTGCCTGCTTCTCAAGAGGGATTTCAAATCCAGCCTGCTTGAACCCTAGGTCGGCCAGTTCCCTAGCCACGAGCTTGGCAAGCTTGCCAGCTCCCTGTGCGCGTTTCGCTCCAAGCTTTTCGGCTGCTGATTGAAGCTTACTGTGTGCTTCGGAGAGATGCTGTTCGGCGGCAGATTTCAGTTCCGCGTACCCCGAGAGTTTATCGAGTAGGGCGGCTGAGGCCTCACCCCTGGCAATCACGTCGGAAAGCGCCGGGCCGTACTTTCGGCGCAACATGGAGATTAGGTTCAGACGCTCCTCGAGCTGATGGAGTTCACCTGCATCAACCTCGATGGTATCCGCATAATCACGAAGATCCGAGATCATGGAATCGAGATCGCCCGTGATCCTCTCCAGTGTCTCCAGATGCAGGGCGGAGCGGTCATCCAACCGACCGAGTTCCCTGAGAAGTCGTGCTGACTCCGAGAGAGCCAGACTCGCTCCCCGTTCCTCGTCATCGAGACGCGCGATCGAGGAGGCTGAGAGTTCGATCAGGCGGCGACTATTCGAGGCGGCTTTGTATCGGGCGTTCAGCGTCTCTTCTTCCTCTTCGAGCAGATTGGCGGAGTTGATCTCCTCGACTTCGAGGCGTAGTTGTTCGATGCGATCCCCACCACCAGCCGAGGCCTCGAGTTCATCCAGATGACGTTTGGTTGTGGCCACATCAGCGCGCCGTTCCAGATAGACTTCTCTCAGCGGTAGTGCCCCGCAGTACCGGTCCAGCAGCAGGGTCTGCTCACGTCGTGAGAACAGGGATTGGTGATCATGGGGGCCGTGCAGATCGACGAGATGAGTGCCGAGTTCCTTGAGGACAGAGAGATTGCAGGGACTGCCGTTGATGAACTGCCTTCCCGTGGTGTTGCTCCCCTCAGCGGCGATGGTTCTTTTCAGAATCAGTTCTCCCTCCTGACAAGGATCGATGCCGGATTCCTCTAGTAGTGAATCGATCTCACGAGTCTCCTCCAGTGAGAAGAGCGCCTCGATTCCCGCAGACGATGCGCCGGCTCTGACTACCCCTCGGTCCGCCCTTTCGCCTAGCAGGAATTTGAGCGCTCCGAGGATAATCGATTTTCCGGCGCCGGTCTCGCCGGTCACGGCTGTGAAACCGGCAGGAAGATCCCATTCCAGCTCCTCAACAAGGGCTAGATTGCGGATTCGGAGAGATCGGAGCATGGCCGACATGGCGGCTACTATGCCACCAGGGGGAGGGAAGTTGAAGCGCTCAATTGGTGCCCCGAAAGAAAACAGACTCGCGCAGAGGCACAGAGGCGCAGAGAATAAATGAATGAAACGTAATGTGTTTCGCATTCAATTGTTTGAATCTCTCATCACTCAGTTCACGAAAACAGAGTGCTTCTCAAAAACCGGATTGCCGTCTGCATCCATGGAATTGAAGGATTATACTCAGCGTCTCTGCGTCTCTGCGGGATAAAGTCCCATGGATTCGTTGGAAATCACTTTTCTTGGAACAGGAACTTCCCAAGGTGTTCCCATCATTGGCTGCGACTGCCCCGTCTGTTGTTCTTCTGATCCTAGGGATCAACGCAGTCGCACTTCTCTCTTGGTGAAGGCTCCTGACTGCCATTTCGTGATCGATACCGCCCCCGAGTTCCGGATGCAGTGCCTTCGGGAGGGGATTGCCAGACTGGATGCGGCCCTGATCACTCATGCCCATACGGATCACATCATGGGATTCGACGACATGAGACGCTTCTGCGAAATGGATGATAAGGAAATGCCTATTTATGCCTCCGCAGAGACGATGGAGGGGCTCAGAAATACCTTCCGTTATGCCTTTGATGAACCTCAGACTTGGAAAAATTATCTCCGCCTTGCCCCAAATCTGATCCGGGGTCCTTTTCAACTGGGCGAGACGACCGTTGTCCCCGTCGACCTGCCGCACGGGAAATTCACCACCACAGGCTATGTTTTTCATAGGAATGGTCGGAAGTTGCTAGCCTACTTCACCGATTGTTCAGAACTGCCGACTGCGGCTGTCGAGGCCGCCCGGGGCGCCGAGCTACTCGTGCTGGACGCCCTAAGAGATAGACCTCATCCTACACACATGAATTTCGATCAGGCCATTGTTGCAGCTAGATCAGTCGGGCCAGCAAGCTCCTTGTTCATCCATTTATGTCATGAGGTTTCCCATGCTGCGAAGGATCGGGAACTGCCTCAGGGATTCCATATTGCCTATGATGGCCTTCGCGTGAAGTTGGGTGAATCAAGGCAGCCATGATTATGAAACGGATCTTTCTCCTATTGCCTGGATTCCTCCTGCTTGCACTCTTTCTGAATTGCACCCGGCTGTGTGCAGCAACTCCCCAGGAGGATGCGGCCGCCACCATGGTGATCTATAATGCGAACGATCCCGACTCCAAGGGGTTGGCCGACTTCTACTGTTCAGCACGAGCGATTGATCCCTCGCATGAGATCCCCCTTTCGACAACAAATGCGGAGGAGATCACCCGCAACGATTACGACGCCTCCATCGCCACTCCGCTCAGGCAGGAACTAGTGAGGCGAGGGTATTGGAGCGTCACTAGGGACATGATGAACCGTCCTATCGTGATCGCCTCGAGCATTAGGTATGCTGCCGTGATCCGCGGTATCCCGTTGAAGATCAAGGAATGCGCCGACTATCCCGGTGATTCACAGATCCAGCCTGCTCCAGTCGGCACTGTCAATGCCGCATCTGTCGACTCGGAGCTCTCTATACTGGGACTCTTTTCACCGCAGATCTCGGGTGTGCTCAAGAACCCCATCTGCAATAACGCCTCACAATCCATCTTCAACCCCCAGGTGCCTCCGGCCCAGCTCTTCGTGGCGCGACTCGACGCTCCGAGCGTAGAGGCCGTCAGATCCATAGTTCTAAACAGTATCCGGGCAGAGAAAGAAGGCCTTTGGGGGTGGGGATATATCGATCTTCGTTCCATCACCTCTGCCGGATATGTGCAGGGGGACAGCTGGATCAGGGCCGCCGGCGCGGCCATGAGGCGTTACGGCATCCCGGTGATCACGGATGACCTGCCCGATACTTATCAATCAGGATTCCCGGTCACTGATGCCGCCGCTTATTACGGCTGGTACTCCGAGAATATCGACGGCCCATTCGCTGATGCTTTCTTCCGGTTCGTGCCGGGAGCTGTGGCCGCGCATTTGCATTCCTTCAGCGCCACCACCCTGCATGATCCGCTCAAGGGATGGACCGGCCCGCTAATCCAACATGGGGCCAGCGCCTCCGTGGGGAATGTCTATGAGCCTTACCTGGCTTTCACCACCGACTTCGGCATCCTGAGTTCCTGCCTGCTTTCCGGATCCAATATGGCCGACAGTTACTATGCTGCCCAGCCCGTACTCTCCTGGATGAGCATCCTGGTGGGTGATCCCCTCTACCGTCCCTATGCCTACTTTGCTCAGGCCGACAGCACCTCTCCCACCAAGAGCGTCTGGACCGATTATCGTAGGATCATTCTTGCCCATAACGGGGATGTGCTTCAGTCGGCCGGGGATCTTGTCGCCCGGGCCCAACAGGGTGGGCAGAGCCTTTACCTTGAGGCTCTGGGAGCCGCCCAGATGGATGCTGGGGTTCTTCCGGCGGCGGAGGCCAGCTTTGCCTTAGCTTATAAGCTGGCCAAGGAAAATCCTGTCCAGTTCCGCTTACTGCTTCAGGGTGCTCGATGCTTCGAGAAGCAGGGAGATCCCGCCCACGGAGCATCACTTTTGCGTTGGGGACTACTTCACTTCACCACATCCTCGCAACGGGGGATTCTTCTGGCATGGATCGCTAGGATGGATACGATCACGCCTGCTCCATCGTCATCTCCGGCACCATCCCCCAAGTAAAAGATATGGAACTCAAGAAATTAGGTGCGACCTCAGGAATTGCTTCCTTCGTATCCTGTGCCAGTGTGAGATTCCTGTTTTTTTTGGCATTCAACCTTTCAGCACTGATAGCGGGAGAGGGAGAGGTCGGTCCCGCTGCGGCCAAGGAACTCAAAGCCTTCCCACCCGCAGGGGAGGGGATGAGCCGCTTCGTGATCATGCTTCCACCCCGGAAGGACGAGGAATTCCTAAAAGTCCAACTTCATGTTGGCAAGACCGTGAAGCTAGATCCCCAGAACCGCTACTTCTTCGGAGGGAAGCTTGAGACCGAAACGATCACGGGCTGGGGCTATGAGCGCTATATCCTGAAAACCATCGGCCCGATGGCCGGAACCCTCATGGCGGTGGACCCGAACGAGCCAAAGGTCGACCGCTTCATCACCCTCGGGGGTGAGCCCGAACTCCTCCGCTACAACAGCCGCATGCCGCTGGTGGTTTACGTGCCGAACGATGTGGAAGTACGCTATAGAATCTGGAGAGGGGATAATAAGGTGGAAAATGCTCGCGATCAGTAGCATGCAATCATCGTAGCCCAACAAGAGGCTCTGATCGGTTCTGTAAACGCGAATTCCCTACTCGCCACATGACTCTCTGAGCATTATCCGTCAGACACTGTTTGTTCCTCCCATGAGCACGACCCTTTCAATGAATGAAATCCGAGCAAGGCTTGCCGCCTTCTCGGAACGCTGGAAAGACGCCTGTGATGAGGATGCCGAGGCAAAGTCTTTCTGGGATGCCCTTTTTGAGTGCTACGGGACAAACCGCAGGCAGGTGGCCCGTTTTGAGTATCCGATCAAGAAACTGGACGGGAACTGGGGTTACATAGACGTCATCTGGAAGGGAAAAGTCATCGTCGAGCACAAGAGCAGGGGCAAAAATCTGGGCCAAGCCAAGAAGCAGGCGGAGGACTACATGGAGCGCCTCAAGCCCACGGAGCGGCCTCGCTATCTGGTGACCTGTGACTTCGGGCGCTTCGAGATTTTTGACCTCCACAACGGACAGGAAGATACATTCACGCTGGAGGCTCTTTCCGACCATGCCTCCCATCTGGGATTTCTCGGCGGGTACGAGCCAAAGCGCCCCTCCCTCGAGGCACCGGTTAACATCGCCGCGGTCGAGAAGCTGGGCGCTCTCTACGACTCCATGAAATCGGGGGGATACCCCGACCACGATCTCCAGAGATTCCTCGTGCGCGTTCTCTTCTGTCTCTTTGCCGAGGATACGGGAGTCTTTGAGCAGGAATCATTCACGGGCATCATCCAGAGCCGCACCTCCGAAGACGGGAGCGATCTCGGAATCAAGCTCGCCCAGATCTTCGAGACCCTCGACACCCCGAATGAACGGCGTCAGACAGCGCTCGATGAGGCTCTCGCGGCACTGCCATACGTGAACGGTGAGCTCTTCACGGGGCGGCTTGCCCTTGCCGCCACGGATTCCAGGATGAGAACGGCACTCCTTGAGTGCTGCGACTTTGACTGGTCCAAGATCAGTCCCGCTATCTTTGGTTCCCTCTTCCAAGGAGTCATGGAGGCTGCGGAGCGCAGATCCCTCGGCGCTCACTACACCAGTGAGGAAAACATCCTAAAACTCATCCGCCCCCTCTTCCTTGATACTCTGCGCGCGGAGTTGGCGGCAATCAAGAGCGGCCCGGAACGGGGACGATCTCAGAAGCTTGAGGAGTTTCACAACAAGCTGGCCCGTCTCAAGTTCTTTGACCCGGCCTGCGGTTGCGGCAACTTCCTGATCATCACCTACCGGGAGCTCCGGAAGCTAGAAACCGAGCTGCTCAAGGCGCTCCACCCTTCAGGGCAAGCAGTGCTGGACATCGCGCATCTTAACAAGGTGAACGTTGATCAATTTTACGGGATTGAGATCGAGGAGTTTCCGGTGCAGATCGCCCGGGTCGCTATGAGACTCATGGATCACATCGCCAACATCGAGCTGGGCTATGCCTTCGGGCAGTCCTTCACACGGCTGCCACTCACCAAGGCCGCGCACATCATTCACGGCAACGCACTGCAACTCGATTGGAAAACCGTTATCACACCGGGGGACTGTTCCTACATCCTCGGAAATCCTCCGTTCGTGGGTAAACACTACCAAAGCGACGAACAGAAGAAGGACATGGATCATGTATTCAATGGGCTCAAGTCATCAGGGAATCTGGACTTTGTCACTTGCTGGCATTACCTCGCCGCTCAGTATATCCAAGGGACAAAAATCCAAGTGGGGTTCGTTTCCACGAACTCAATCTGCCAAGGGGAACAGGTCTCTATTCTCTGGTCGGCTCTGATCAATACCTTCAAGGTCAAGATCCACTTTGCCCATAGAACATTCGTATGGCAGAGCGAAGCGCGAGGCAAAGCTCATGTTCATTGCATCATCGTTGGCTTCGCCAACTACGACACTGACAATAAGTTGATCTATGATTACGAGGCTGATCATAAAAACCCTGTTGCTCTAACAGTCTCCAACATTAGCCCTTACTTGGTCGGTGGATGTGACTCGGTTGTAGTCACTCGCTCATCTCCAATATGTGAAGCACCAGAGCTGAAGAACGGAGGTAAGCCCACTGAGGGTGGAAACCTGTTGCTCGATAATGCGGAGAAAGAGGAGTTAATTAAATCTGAACCAGAGGCTGAGCCTTGGATTCGTCCCTTTCTGATGGGTGAGGATTTCATCAACAATATTCCAAGGTGGTGCCTGTGGTTGAAGGACTGCCCGCCTGAAAAACTTCGTAAGCTGTCCTTAGTCTCAGATCGGGTTCAAAGGGTCAGAGAAATGAGGAAGGGCAGTAAAAAGGTGGCGACTAGGGCCCTTGCAGCTACTCCAACTCTCTTCGGAGAAATTCGACATGCAACGGCACCAAACTACCTGGCCATCCCAAAGGTATCGTCGGAAAGGAGGAGATACATCCCCATTGGGTACCTGCCCAACAAGGTTATTCCAGGGGACAAGATATTCTTCATCGACGATGCGAACCTCTACACCTTCGGGGTTCTCACATCCGAGATGCACATGGCATGGATGAGGCAAGTGTGCGGGCGGTTGAAGAGCGATTACAGTTACTCAAGCTCTCTGGTGTATAACAACTACCCATGGCCTGAGGCAACCCCAGAGCAAAAAGCTTCAGTGGAACGGGGGGCTCAGGCTGTCCTTGATGCACGAAGTCTCTTCCTGCCTCCTGCAGGAAAGAGCACCCCCGCTGATCTCTACGATCCTGTTGCCATGCCTCCAGCCCTTGCCAAGGCCCATGCCGAGCTAGATCGAGCCGTCGAGAAATGCTACCGCAAGGAGCCATTCGCGAGCGATCGTGAGCGAGTAGAGTTCCTCTTCGCCCTCTACGAGAAGCTCACTGCGCCACTTGTAGCTCCAATGAATAAAACCCCGCGCCGGAAAAAAGCAGCGGGTTAAAATCTTATCCGAAAACCTGGCGGTTTAGGGCCGGAAACCGAATCCCAAAATAACGTCCCCCCTCTCTCGAGGGTGAGCACGAGGCTTTGTGTGAAATCTGAGCAGTATTTATGTATATTTGAGGTATGAAAACGACCATTGATCTTCCGGAGGAGATGCTACACAGGGCAAAGGTGTTGGCGGCCCGGCAGCATTCCACACTCAAGGAGCTTGTGATTGCAGGGCTTGATCATGTTCTGGGAACGAGTGCAAGCGCATCACACGATGCCCCTCTGGGCAGGTTGAGGCAGGGACTTCACCTCGGTAACAAAGGGATTTCCCGCGACGAGATCCATGCACGCCGTTAGGTGCTCTTCAGGAGCTTCATGTGAATTTGGAGCGCCGGGGTGTCGCTAGAAGATCCACCAGATCGTGCGCGACTATTCCATTTGGCCGGTTGTGGAGAACACACTATCTCTGATGCAGGCAGGTCTTGCCGAGCAGGCCCGTTGGCAACTTTCGCTCTGGGATTCGATGATCCTGGCCGCCGCCCGCTGGTGATCACCGTGCCAGAAGGGGTGCAAGTGCGTTACAGAATATGGCGTGGTGACGAAAAGCCTGCGACAGCCCCAGAAGGGTAGATAAGCTTTAGTTGGTTTTCAAAACCTCGATGAAGGCTTCTTGGGGAATATTCACTTGTCCAATGGCCTTCATGCGTTTCTTACCTTCTTTCTGCTTCTCGAGGAGCTTGCGCTTGCGGGTGATGTCGCCTCCATAGCACTTGGCGGTCACGTTCTTGCGCATGGCACCGATACTTTCCCTGGCCACGATCTTGCCGCCGACGGCGGCCTGGATGGCGACCTGATACATCTGAACGGGAATGACATCCTTGAGCTTTGCAGCAAGTGAACGGCCGCGGGCTTCGGCCTTGTCCCGATGTACGATGCTGGAGAAGGCATCCACGGGCTCTCCATTCACGAGCATCTCGAGCTTGACCATGCGGTCTGGTCTGTAGCCTGCAGGCTCGTAGTCAAGGGAACCGTAGCCGCGGGTGACGGATTTGATCTTGTCGTGGAAGTCGACCAGGATCTCGTTGAGCGGTAGGACGGCGGTGATCATGACGCGCCGGGTGTCGATCGAGTCGGTGCTCTCCACGATGCCACGCTTCTCCATCATGATCTGCATGATGTCGCCGATGTTTTCATTCGGGATCATGACGAAGCACTTCACGACCGGTTCGCGGATCTCCTCGACGACACTCATGTCGGGAAGGTTGGCGGGGTTGTCGACCATGAGGAGATCCCCATTGGTCTTGATCACCTCGTAGACGACGCTCGGATAGGTCGCGATGATATCCATGTCGTACTCACGACGCAGTCGCTCGACGATGATCTCCATGTGAAGGAGTCCTAGGAAGCCGCAGCGGAAGCCAAAGCCCAGAGCGACGGAACTCTCGGGCATGTAGTTGAAGGCTGCATCGTTGATCTGAAGCTTACCCATGGCCGTCTTGAGTGGCTCAAAGTCGGCCGTGTTGATCGGGTAGATGCCGCTGAAGACCATCGGCTGGACTTTCTTGAAGCCGGGGAGGGGTTCTGAGGCCGGTTTCTTGGAATCAGTCAAGGTGTCGCCGATCTTGATCTCGGCAGTGCTTTTGATATTCCCGATGAAGTAGCCGACATCGCCCGGGCCCATCGCACCCGTGGCAGTCATCTTCGGGGTGAAGATGCCGACCTCCTTGACCTCATAGGACTGGTTGGTCGACATGAGCTTCACCTGGGTTCCAGCTTTGAGATTTCCCGAAAAGACACGGATATAGCTGACAACTCCCCGGTAGGTATCGAAGAGGGAATCAAAGACAAGGGCTCTCAGGGTGCCATCTCCCTCAGGGGGTGGGGGGACGCGCTGAACCACGGCCTCCAAGATCTCGACGATTCCGATGCCTGCCTTGGCACTAGCGGGAATCGCCTCCTCGGCGGGGATGGCCAGGAGGTCCTCCAGCTGTTTTTTGACTGCTGGAAGATCCGCGTTAGGTAGGTCGATTTTGTTAATGACCGGGATAATCGTCAGGCCCTGTTTATGGGCCAGATGGATATTGGCCATGGTCTGGGCCTCTACTCCCTGAGCCGCGTCCACAACAAGGATGGCACCCTCGCAGGCGGCGAGGCTGCGGGAGACCTCGTAGGCGAAATCCACATGGCCGGGAGTGTCCATGAGGTTGAGAGTGTACTCCTGACCATTCTTGGCCAGGTACTGCATGGAGACCGGGTGAGACTTGATCGTGATGCCGCGCTCGCGCTCCAGATCCATAGAGTCCAGAACTTGCTCCTGCTTGTCACGGTTGGCGATCGTGTTGGTGACCTCCAGAAGACGGTCAGAAAGGGTGGTCTTCCCGTGATCAATATGGGCGATGATGCAGAAGTTGCGGATATGCTGAACAGACATGGGCAGTCGGTAAATATCGTGCACCGGGGGAACAGGGTCAATGTTCTTGGAAGATTCAGGAAGGATCACTGTGCGATTTTTCAAGATAGCTTCCTTTCTTTGAACTTGATTCCTAAATCCGCGGATCGCAGGGTTCTGTGAGATGAGCGACAACGATGAATCCTCCGGTCGTTCCAAGGCCTGGATCTGGATAGGGTTGTTGGTGGGGATTCTGATTGTTTTGCTGACGGTTCCCTTC
>Ga0114958_10003873_pt1 | contig 10556 bp, 11 predicted proteins | sample C_130208_EF_Meta_FD_89577 | JGI IMG/M metagenome (GOLD analysis project Ga0114958, IMG submission 89577) | Freshwater microbial communities from Lake Croche, Canada to study carbon cycling - C_130208_EF_MetaG | ecosystem: Environmental > Aquatic > Freshwater > Lake | place: Lake Croche, Canada... | reverse complement strand
TATAATCCTTATAATCTGATATCTACAGATATCCAGTAACTCCATTAAACTCCTGCAACTCCATTAACATTATTGATGTCCTTGAATCCTTATAAGCTGATATCTACAGATTTATAATTACTCCATTTTACTCCATTATCATATTTCAACTCCTCGATGTCTATTATATCTTTGTACTTTATATCTACAGATTACTATATCTCATTTATTATTAAAATATACCTTATATATATAAATATGAAATGCACATTAAAAGAGTGGCAGAATATATATAAAAACCCTAAGGAGCTCATTGTTCAAGCATCTCCGGTTGATGGAACGTCTAGTTGGCAAGAACGCCCTATAGGTATGTCATATCAATATATACATGTGTTTTCATTAGGAAGCAAAATACAATTTGGACCTCATAGTAATACAGTACATTGTTCAATGAAAGATAATAGTGATATTAAAAGGAGGGGTAATGAACCTGTAACACGTAAGGTAATATTAAATACATTAAAAAATAATAAGATACATAATAAAATTACTAAGCCTATAGAATATTTTATATCATTACCTAATTATAAATTTGTTATTTCTCCTGAGGGAAATGGAATAGATTGCCATAGGCACTATGAAGCAATTATTGCTGGATGTATCCCAATTATAGAAGATAACCCACTTACAATAGAAAAATATAAGGGATTACCTATTCTCTATACAAAAGATTATAGTGAAATAACTGAAGAGTACCTTCTATCTGTATATGATTCTATGCTTAATACTGAGTATGATTTTTCTAAATTATTCTTAAATTACTACACACCAGAGCAGGTTTCTTTAATAAAGAACCAGTCCAATTTCTGGTGTAAAAAGTTAGTAAAGAAGGTGTTTTATTAGCTTAAAGGTATATATGCTATATATTTCAGATGGAATATCTTAAATTCTCTCTATGTATTGCAACAATGGATAGATGGCCCTTTTTACAAAAGAATTTACCTAAATATCTAGAGAATCCGTATATTGCAGAAATTGTTATATCAGATGAAAATGGAAATGATGTTAAAATGATAGAAACACATTATGATAATTCTAAATTGAAGCTCTTTATAAATAAATCACGCCTTGGTGCATTTAAGAATAAGAGAATCGCTGTAAGTAAGGCATCTTATCCTTGGGTCTGTCTAGTTGATTCAGATAACTTTATCCCTATATCATACTTTGAAGCTGCAGTTAAAGTCATCGACCCTTCTAATCCAAATATGATTTATTCTCCTTCATATACATTTCCTCAATCAAATCACCCTGGTTTTAACTGGCGCGATATGATTGGAGAGATTTTTACTCCAGATAATTATAAGATAATATGGAAAAAGTATAAGAATAGTAATGTTATAATAAATACAGGAAATTATATAGTATCAAAGGAGCTATTTATGCGGGCCGAGCATCCTAATGATGGAACCGATTATGATACACGTTGTAGTTGTATAGATGTATTATATCAAAATTACCTAATATTTAAGAATGGAGGTAGTTTGATGGTAGTATCTGGCATGGAATATGATCATATAGTTCATCCAGGGAGTTATTATATTAGAGAAAATGATATGAAAAATCAATTATTCTTTGAGAGCTTTATGCAGTAAAGAATTTATATATATAATCTGTACATGGTAAATATTTAATGATGCAAGGATTGCCTTATTAAATATTTTATGATATACTATTCACTTATTATTACAAGTAATCACTGATATACAAGGATGATAGTAATCCTCTGGTAAAGTTTCATTTATAACATCTTCTATTTTAATCTTTGTTTCAAGTTCTGCACCACCTAGATTTTTATCCTGATAGACCAATGGATTTTTTAATGCATATACATTATAATATGGTTGTATATATGCAGTATATAAATCCCATATTTTATCTGTAAAATACGCTTCCATCATTGATTTTTGAATTGCTAATGCACCAGCTGCTGAACATATTATAATACCATGTAAACTTAACATATTATATATACGAACAATATGATTATTTACTTCTTTCATATATACTTTATTATTCCAGGCCTTATCATTTGAACCATATTTATATGTACCACATCTTGATAGACCAATATATAATATATCTGTATCATCAGGTATTTCAATATATTCGGGAAATTCTCTAAATTTACAGCAATCATCTTCCATTACAACAAATGGTTGAAATGGCAGTGATCTATCCTGTGCCCTTAATGCACTATCAATGACCCTTGAAAATCCAGTAGGGCCGGACTGATTTTTATGTATGCCTAATACAGGATTTACTTCTATTATTGAATAATCTTTAAATATATTCATCATATTATATTTACGCTTACCATTTGTATCACATGTCAAGAAATAGTAATTTATTGACTTTAAGTATATCTTCATATATTATTACTTTATAATATTATTTAGATAATATTATATATACATATTAGGATGATTTCTAAAACTATAAATAGAACTATATATGCTTTATGGCTAGGAGATGAGGTAATGAATGATGATAGAAAAAATAGTATTAATAATTTAGGAGTAAATAGGATATTAATTACAAAGCATAATATTCATGAATATGTATTAGACAATCACCCTTTACATCCGGCATATCAGTACTTATCTACTGTTCATAAAAGCGATTATTTAAGATCATATTTAATGTATCATTATGGTGGAGGATATAGTGATGTTAAGTATACAAATATTAACTGGGAAGAAGGTTTTGATAAAATTGACAAAAATGACAATATTATGATGGTGGGTATAAAAACATCATTCGGGCATACTTATGCAGGTATAGAAGAATGGAGTGAAGATACTAAAAATAATATAATATTAAATATAGGTAAATTATGTGTTATGGGTTGGTTCATATGTAGACCTAAATCACCAATCGTAATAGAATGGTATAATGAATTAAATAGAAGACTTGATATATATTTACCTAAATTAATTATCAATCCTTCTAAATTCACACGCGAGTGTTTTATTCCCTCTTTGGGTCACGCTTATGATGGACCATCTTGGGAGTTAAAAACAAAGAAAATAAGAACAGATTACCCACTCAGCTGGAATATCCTTCTTAGTCAAATACTTTATCCTCTACAAGTTAAATATATTAATAATATTGATAATACTATGTCCGGTCATAGAGTCTAAAATATATATGCAATAATTTCTGTGTTAGCACCATGGTAAATTAAAAATATTATTTTACTTTCTAGTAATATATGATTATTAGCCATCTTGTTGTTACTGCATATTACCCTGTTAAAACAGGAAAGCATACACCTAGTGATTATAGAAAATGGTATACTCAGTTTTTTAACTGTGTAACCTGCCCTGTATTATGTTTTTGCCCTATTGAATTTGAATCTGAATTTAAACTATTAGCTAAACCAAATGTTACGCTAGTTATAAGAGATTTTAATTCATTTGAAATGATGTCACCAATGCGAATGGATGCTTGGAAAGAATGGCATAAAGTTGATCCAGAAAAAGGTATTCATTCACCTGAATTATATGCTATATGGGCTGCTAAACAGGAATTTGTTAAAGAAGCAATGAAAATAACCGATTATTCTATATACACGTGGTGTGATATAGGATGCTTTCGTACAATTCATTCTGCGTCTTTTGAATATGTTCATAAGTATATTAAACCAGCTAAGATAACATGTATATCTATTATTGGCATGATTGGTGGAACTGTTCTTTCAGGTGATAAAGAAGCATGGCAGCTTTTTTCAAATGATTATATATCAGAATTAAATCGTAATATCCACGGTAAAGATCAAATAATATATAGACGTATACTTAATGATACAAATGCGGTAATTCTAGAACCAAATAACAAGTATGGAGATCCTTGGTTCTTTTTAACTTATATTTTTTCTATTGTGGTATAATATAAATAATATAAATAATAGTAATAATAGAATATAATATGAGTAATTCAGTCATAATAGTTATGCAAGGCGGTATTGGTAATCAATTATTTCAATACGCAGCTGGCCTTTCTATTGTAAACGCTAACAATGGAGAACTATGGTTAAATCCGGCCGAACTAAATAAGCATTCAAATATGGATTACAGAAAACAACTATATATACGAGCTAAATCATCTGGAATAGATGGAAACCCTAAAATTACTGCAATTACAGAGCAATCAAATGGATTTAATAAATGGAATCCTTCTGATTATAAAGATAAAGAACTAATTAGATTAAAAGGATATTATCAATATCTACCTGCAATACAATCAGAAGTCTCTATGATATGTAAAGATATACTAGAAATATTAGCTGATAAACGTAAAACCCTTAGTGAAAAATACTTGATAAAAGATACATTAATGTGTGGTTTTATTCATATAAGAAGAGGTGATTATCTACAATATTCTAATATACATTGGTTACAAGATGAAACATATTATAAGGCAGGGATTAATTATATACAAAAAGAGTTAAATCATACTATACAGTGGTTTGTATTATCTGATGATATTCAATGGTGTAAATCTCAACCATGGCTGAATTCGCATAATTATACATTTGTTGATGAGCAAAATGAACTAGATGGACTTATGATAATGAGTCTATGTGAAGGAGCTGCTATAATAGCAAATTCTACATATAGTTGGTGGGGTGCAATGCTTGGATGCGCAAGGAAAAATACCCCTGTAGTATATCCTTTAAAATGGTATAAGGATGTAAAACCTGATTTATTTTTACAAGAGTGGAAAGCATTATAATAGTATATACCGTGGAGTACTTAAATTAATTATCCCTAAACGCGCAGCGTTTAGGACTTCGGTACTTTGCGGTGCGGCTATTCTGAAGGAATTAAATATTATATATTAGTATAATGAGAGATATACTAATACTTAATTGTAAAGAAATCGTATGCCTTAAAGTATTATTATTTGTGATAACTGAAATGTGTGAAGCTTTTAAAACCCGTGGATATAATGTCAAGGTAATAGATTCTATTAAAGATATAACGAATAATTCCGTTGTTTTTATGGGTAGCACTATAATGCATTCAGACCCAGCTTCATTACTTAATCAAGTAGCACCCGATGCTATTTATATTGGCTGGTATTGGGGTAATATTAATACTAGTCAATTGAAATATTTCATTTATACTTATGAAAACATGTTTAATCCTGATGATAGGGTTAAATTACTAAAAACAAAAATAGCAAATTGTCCACTTTTACTTAGAGCTTCTGATAATCCAGATCTAATAGGAACATATGAAAGAAATGTCTTGCGAGATTACTGTTATATGGGATGGAACTATTGCCCAAATTTAATACCTTCAGAACCATATAAGGGACTTTATCATGGTGTATCTAATCATGATTTATTTTTAGGATATTCTCAACGAAGGGAAATATATTTATCCAGTATATTTGCATTAGGATTTCAGGGTAATGATAATATAGTTACTAAGCATGTCGGTCAACGTATGTATGAAGGAATGGCATACGGATGCATAGTCTTATCAAATAGCCCTGCTGCATGTGAACAAACAAATAATATTGTAGTATATATAGACTCAAAGGGAGATTTAGAAAATAAAATGAAATACTTCAAAGAAAATCCAGATATGATTAAAAAGAAGCAAGAAGAAGGGTATAAATTTATTAAAGAATTTGGAACTAACCATTATGCAATAGATAAATTTATTGAATGTATTAATAAGTCATATGGCATTAGTATTTAATATAGAGGGTGCAAAGTATTCTAATAACGTGAAGTGCTTAATTTAAGCACTCCTAAGGGTTGGTGCGCAAAGCCTAGTGACAAAGAAATCACACTTAATAGTGTTGCACACTACACTCCCAAAGCGAGTGCTGAGATTAAGGGTTCTTGCTATCCCTAAACGTTTACGCGTTTAGAACTTTGGCACTTGGCGGTACTATGATGTGAAGATAAAATAATTCCGGATACGTATATATCCTATAAATAATTCATAGTATAAAGTATATGAAACTTAATATAAAAAATATACAATATTATTTCTTAACGTGTGATACAAATGGCAATCGTAAGAACCATATAATGGATATTTTTAAGGGATATAATATTACTGAGGTTAATCCTGTTATGGAGATTGGTAAATATAAATCTGGTTCAAGTGGGTTCCTACGTATGATTGATATAGGCTTAAAAAATCAAGATATAACGTTACCATTTCAGCCATTTATTATTATAGAAGATGACTGTTCTTTCTATAGGCAGTTACCTGAAACAATTGAAATACCAGATAATAGTGATATAGTATATATTGGTATTTCAAGATTCGGAACAAATCCACGTTCAGTATGCAATCGCAAAGTGTACATGAAAGAAGTAACCCCTGAAATAGTTCGAATATATAATATGTTATCAACGCATGGTTTAATGGTATGTTCTGCATCAGGTGCTGCAGTAATTACAAAAACTATGATGGAATCCTATTATTTAAATAAACCATATGATTTAGCTTTAACTTATATACAGCCTTATTATAATGTATATGCCTTAAAAACACCACTTGTATATCAAGATTCCCATTATGGTGGCTTAGAATATGACACACGATTTGAATATAACTCTATTATAAACGAGGATTTACCGCAAGAGTTCTATATGACAAAATGTGATTCTGTGATAACATCATATATAACAATCATTCCTAAGCGTATTCTTCAAATAGTTATCGGTGAAGAATATATGAAAAGTTTACCTATGGATATCATTAAGCATAATATAATGATATTCAACTCTGAGTATGAATATATTCTTTTTACTGAGGCAGACTGTATAAATTTCATATCTTGTAATTTTCCAGAACACCTTGAATTATACAATAAAATTACACGTGCTCAATACAAATCTGACCTAATTCGTTACCTGTATATATATATGAATGGTGGCTATTATGTTGATATTGATATATTATTATTAGTAGGGTTTGATGAACTTAATAAGTTAATGGATTACCCTTCTGCATTTTTTACTCTTGGTGCAGACAGATATAATTTTAAGTATTATCAATGTGCAAATGGTTTCATTGGATCTAAAGAAAAGAATCCATTATTTCTAGAACTTGTACAGAAAATGTATCTAGACATAAATCCAGGTGATTATTTGAAGAATACAAAAATCATGCATTCCAGTCTTAAAGATATGATGATAACTGAGCCATATAAAAAGACAAATGGTGTATTTTTACTTCAAGAATACTCCAAGAATAATGATTTGCATTACTTTATTAAATCAGGATCAGGTAAAGATGTAGCACAATCAAATGGAAATGGATACCCTCATAATTTATTTAAATGGAAATGGAGAAACACATAATGCATTCGAGATAAACTTAGCGTGGGTCTAAATATTTAAGATATATATCATATTAAGATGGACATCCCTGCATTTTTCTTACGCCAACAATCAGATTTTGAAAATATTTCTAGCTTATCATTTTATGTGAGTAGCTCATATGAAATGCCATTATCCCTAATGACATCTCATATAAGTCAGTTCCAATCTGCACTAACCTTCGCTGCTAAGCTAATTGAAATGGAAAAGTCAATCAAGGATGATTTTACACGAGATGCTCTCTTTGCAGGATATCTCAAGGATATAGAGGCAAAGCATTCTAAGGATCTTATGCAGATTGAAAAGAAATCTGTATCTGAATCTGCATCTATGCTAACACCACTCATACAAAAGATTACAGATATGGAGAAATCCGCGGCTGAAGTATTAGATGGAACTCGCCGCGAGTATGATCTACAGATTAAGAATCTGCAGAAACAAAATAAGTCCCTTGAACTGGAACTTACTTCATCTAAGGCTGAACTAGAATCTAGCTTCCTGAAAGATATAAAGCAACTTCAGAAACGAAATGCAGAACTTGAGATAGACTTGGCAAAATCAAGTAAGTCAGATGCAATTATTCGTGAACAGTTTCAAGCTGAATCTGATAGACGCGTCAAGGATATCAAGGAGGCCGCAAAGGAACTCATTAAAGCCAAGGAGGAGGCCCTTCAGCAAAGAGAAGAACTCCTTGTCGCAAAAGAGAATGAATTCCAGACAAAACTCCAGCGCAGTTCATCATCTGCCTATCGCGGTCAAGATGGTGAAAACTACTTTTCTAGAATCGCCAAGGAGAAGATGAACTGGGACCTTGAATACACTGGAGATAAACCTCATTCCTGCGATTATTCATCGACAATTCAAGGAATCTCTACCTTCTTTGAACTCAAGAATTACACCTACACCATTGCTCAAAAGGAAGTTACTAAATTTCTTCGTGATATGAAAGAGCATCCTGAGGTTACAGTCGGTATCTTCATTTCCTTGAATACAGGTATCGCTGGAAAATCTAAGAGTACTCCCATATCTATTGACTGGATTCACGGAAACCAGTGCGTTCTATATATCCAGTCGTGCATTGAACTTGATACGGACCACGTTTTATCATTGATTGACCAGATGATTCGTATCGCTGGAACCTTCAGTAAGACAATCAAGTTACAGGAGGATGGAACGGCAGATAAGAACTATCAGGGTCGCATTGATAGAGCAAAACAGTATGTACATAATTCCTTGATGCGAACGTCTGCACTGATTCGTAAGATTCAAGCAGATAAGAAACAGTTTGTAGAGTTTATTGAAACAAGCTCAACCCATAGTATCCTTGAACTCAAGCAACAATCTGCAGAATTAGATACCGCAATGCAAATCCTACTTGACCAATATTCAGAAATGAATGAGGAAGAAGATGATTCTCACGTGAAGCCACTGAATACAAGGGATAAATCTAAGAAGAAGGAAAAGAAAACAACTGGTAAGTAAATTAACTAGGCAAAAAATTGAAGGGTGAATCGCAGTATATATTGTACAATGAAATACAACATTAAAAAGCTAACCGTTGAGCATTATGCATCTGTAAGGGATATCTTTAATCAACAGTTCCCTTATAAAGACTTCTCTTTAGCAGATTTACATACATCCTGGAAGGATAGAACTCGTGATTTGAGCATCGGTGTATTTACAAAAGAGGGCGACCTATTAGGGTTTGCTCTTGTAGAAAATAACTATACATCATTTATTGCCATTCATTCATCATATCAAGGAATTAATCTAGGGTCAAATCTTATCACGAATATTCTTAAAAAGTGTATTCGTGATAATCGTTCTATGTATCTATATCCCCTCCACCAAAAGAAAAATCTTATTAAGTGGTATGGCTCACACGGATTTCATAAGACATATAATGGGTATCTTACGTTTCATTGTCATCATACTCGTCGTCAGAGCCCGTTCCTAAGGAAGTTATTTCCCTGCTAAAATCATTCCCCGCTTCTTTGTAACCTTACTTTTTATTCCCATCATTTGAGCCGTTGCTGCGACTTGCTCCTGTGGGCAACCAGCCTTTTCTCTTGCAACCCAGGCATAGGATTGTCCTTCTTCCTCAACCCATTGTTTTAAATTTTCCCTTGTAAGAATGGCGTGAACTTGAATACCCAAGACATCGTTTTCCTTACGCTTTGTTTCTTCCGCCTTCTTCTGATATTCCTTCCAACCCTTAGGGTCACCCAAATTAGGTGGTACTAAGATAACCTCCTTGATTTCTGGAGCTTCTAGAACAACTGGAATCTCTGGAACAAGTGTATTTACCTGATCAGGCACTGTGACCTTTTTGGCTCGTGGCTTTCTTGTCTTTTTCTTTTCTGCAAGAGGTACAGCTTCAGCAGCTGAAACTACAGGAACTGGTACAACTGGTAGAGGCACAGTTACCACTGAAGCCTCCTTGAACTGAGTATGAAGGTACTCATACTCATCCTTCATCATTTCAAGAAGACGTGAATGAACCTTCTTGAATCCATAATAACCAATCAAGGAATGTAAATAGTTATCAATGTTCTCCGCCATTGGATAAATATATAGGTATGCTTTATATAAACCGTAAAAAATGAATCAATTTTATGGTTTATGTTACACAAGCCAAATGAAACTTTATACCAAGGACTATGTGCAATTCAAACTCTTAGACACAGATGGCAACTGTGTAAAAGAGTATGAAGGTGTAGAGCATATTCAGAAAGCGTTCCCTGGTGATGAAGTGAATCTTGATGGAACACTTTTAAAGCGTACCCATCATCCACTCATTGTTGGAATTATTCACTTTGCTTCAAAGATTAAATATGGCATTACTTCTAAAGGAGCCCCTATTTACTTATTTGAACCCCTTGATAAAGCCTATCCTATTATGATTGCTGGTTCTAGCCATAAGGGTGCAACAAGTAATATGATTGGTCTTGCACGATTTGAGACCTGGGACACTGATGCAAAATATGCTAGAGTCAGCCTTGTTCGTATTCTCGGACCTTGCGGCGAAGAGTCCTATGAAAAGGAGGCACTCATTCATAGATATTCACCTTGGTCGTATCCAAAAGAATTTAGCCTTTCAGAAAACTATTCTAAGGAACTTACGTCTAGAGAACTCCTTGAAGGGTTCACCTTCAATATTGACCCG
>Ga0114958_10003872_pt1 | contig 10557 bp, 8 predicted proteins | sample C_130208_EF_Meta_FD_89577 | JGI IMG/M metagenome (GOLD analysis project Ga0114958, IMG submission 89577) | Freshwater microbial communities from Lake Croche, Canada to study carbon cycling - C_130208_EF_MetaG | ecosystem: Environmental > Aquatic > Freshwater > Lake | place: Lake Croche, Canada... | reverse complement strand
TTTACAGCCGAACGTTCCGGTGCGGACTACACCCTGCAGGAGGGTTGGCTCTGTGCGAAGGGGGAGAAGGTGTTTCAGCAGGAGGAATGTCCTCTTCGTGGTCCTCACAATGCGGAAAATCTTTTGGCGGCGTTGGCCGTGGCGGATGTGGAGGGGATTTCAAGGGAAGTAGTGAAGAAGGTGTTCCGCTCGTACCGGCCCTTGCCGCACCGGTGTGAGGTGGTGGGGGTGCGAAATGGGGTGACTTGGATCAACGATTCCAAGGCCACCAATCTGGATGCGATGGAAAGGGCGGTGGCTGGGATAACGAGCCCCGTGATCCTGATTGCGGGTGGAAAGGACAAGGGATTTGATTTTTCGGAAAGTCGGAAGGTATTAGAAGGAAAGGTACGGGCGGCTCTTCTTCTGGGCGAAATGGCGGAAAAGATCGAAAAGGCGTGGGGCGGATTTTTGCCCTGCCGTCGGGTCAAGGATCTGGGGGAGGCGGTGTTGCGGGCCGCGGAGATGGCGCGACGCGGAGAGGCCGTGCTCCTGAGTCCCGGTTGCTCCAGCTACGACATGTTTAAAAATTTCGAGGAAAGAGGGGAGAAATACCGGCAGTGCGTCAAAGCCCTGCCCAAGGAGGAAACCAACCCATGAGCGATGAACTGCTCGAATACTCAGCGAAACGCAATAACCCCACGGCGATGGAGAACGAAAGCTCTGAGCGTCCGGCGAAGACGGGAGGCCTGAACCGGCTTTCTACGATCTTCCTGGTCGTTCTGGGACTGCACGTCGTCGTGATCGTAGGCATCAGCGCCTATCACCTGCTCCGCGGAAATCCGGACACCAGCATGACTTCGGCTTCCGAAGCCATGCCAGCTCCGGTGGCGGAAACGGCGAAGACGCCCGAAGCTCCGACTCCGACCAGCTCCACCCCGGAGGTGACGAGCACCATGCCCAGTCCTGACGATAAGGTCTGGCAGGCCAACAGTCCGGCTCCGACCGAAGCCCAGGCTCCCGCGGCGGCAACCCCTGCTCCGACAGAGGTTCCCGTGGCGACAGCCACGGCGGCCGAGCGGATCCATGTGGTGGCCAAGGGAGAAACCCTAGCGAAGATCGCCAAAGCGAACGGCGTGACGGCGGCGGCGCTGGCGAAAGCCAATGCGGTCGATCCGGCCAAGCTGAAAATTGGCCAGAAACTGAAGATTCCTGAAGTGGCCGGAACCGGCACGGAGGGTAAAACTCAGGCCAAGGCCTCCACTCCTGCGAAGACAGTGATGGCGGCGGCAGCCAAGCAGCAAGCGAATCCCGCTGGCACGTACACCGTGGCGGCAGGAGATACCTTGGCTAAGATCGCGAAAAAGTTCGGCACCAAGGCAGAGACGATCGCGAAACTGAACTCCATCAACGATCCCAAGAAATTGAAGATCGGGATGAAGATTCAAGTTCCGGGTGAAGCTTCGGCCAAGGTGGAGGCTCCTGCGGCGGCTCCGGCCCCGGCAGGTCCGACTGACATGGCCATGCTGCCGAAAAATTCAGCGAACTGATTCTGGCATGGGACGCAACACGGCGCACACCCTGCTGATCTGCGTGGCGGGTCTGATCGGGCTTGGCCTGATCATGCTCGCCAGCGTGGGTCCTTTCTCCCCCGACAACCGGGGCCAACCCCTTTTCTTCCTCCAAAGGCAAGGGCTCTGGCTCGTGGCGGGAATCGGGGTGTGCGTTGTGTTGTCCCGAATCGATCCAAAAGTCCTGATTCAACGGGGACTTTGGATCCTGATCGGAGCGACGGTGTTGGTTTTGCTTTGTCACGTGCCTGGATTGGGAAGAACCGTGAAGGGATCGGCGCGCTGGATTCCACTGGGACCCTTTGCGTTGCAACCAGGGGAATTCCTGAAATTGGCAACGGTCATCTTTGCGGCTGGATGGGTTCACCAGCAGAAGGAAAAAATGAGAAGTCCATGGTACGGACTTCTTCTTCCGATGCTGATACTAGGGTTACCGATTCTTCTTCTCGTGAAGCAACCGGATCTGGGATCGGCCATGTTTGTGGTGGTGGCCGCCTCGGTGGTTTTGTTTGCAGGTGGAGCTCCCATTCTCCCCTTGGCCATCATGGGATTATTGGCGGTGGCGGGAGTGATCGGGCTGGCTCTCACCATGCCAGAACGGATGGGACGTCTGGTGGCCTTCATGGATCCGGAAGCCCACCGGCAAGGCGGGGGGTATCAGGTCTGGCAGGCGTTGGTGGCTCTCGGTTCCGGGGGAACGCGAGGGGTGGGGTTGGGACAAAGCATTCAGAAGATGTTTTATCTGCCCGAGGCTCATACCGATTTTATTTTTCCTATTTTGGGGGAGGAGTTGGGATTGCCGTTCACGCTCGGGGTGGTGGCGGTGTTTTTGGTCATCACGCTGCTGGGAGGTTATATCGCGTGCCACGCTCCGGATCTTACGGCGATGACACTGGGGATCGGTCTGACTGCCTTGGTGGCGATGCAGGCAGTAGCCAATTTGGCCGTGGTTACGGGACTTCTTCCGCCCAAGGGGGTAGGTCTTCCTTTTATCAGCTATGGCGGATCCAATCTGGTGTTGTGTCTCGCAGCGGTGGGAATGCTGGTGGCACTCCATCGTCAGGCCCATTACCGCGAGGAGGCGCGGAGCCGTCGCCTCGTCGGAGGGCGGAAGTGAACGCGATGGGAAGGTTGATGATTGCGTGTGGCGGAACAGGGGGACACCTGTTTCCCGGATTGGCGGTGGCGGAGGCCATTCGTCGTCGGGGACATGAGGTGAAATTCTTCATATCGGCAAAAGAAGTCGACCGTCGTGCCCTTTCGGGTGCGGGGGAGAGCGATCATGGGATTGAGATTCCTGCCGTTGGATGGCGCGGATTCCTACAGGCAGGATCTTTTGTCCTAAATCTCCTCGCATCCGTAAAGCAAGCCGGGGAAGCCATGGGTGATTTTCGTGCTGATGCCCTGTTGGGGATGGGGGGATTTGTTTCGGGGGCCAGTATCGGAGCCGCCCGACGTAAAAAAATCCCGTATTTCCTCCATGAATCGAACGCCATCCCGGGGCGGGCTACGAAACTTCTCTCTCGTGGTGCGAAAAAGGTATTCGTCGGATTCCATGAATGCGCCCGACGTCTGCCCGGTGCTCAGATCGTGTTTACAGGAACACCGGTTCGTCAACGACTGGGGGGGGTGAGTAAAGAAGAGGCGCTAAAAAAGTTAGGTCTTCACCCCAAGCGTCATTTGGTGGCGGTATTGGGCGGGAGTCAGGGCGCCAGGGGATTGAACGAGGCGATGATCCGAGGGTTGGGAGCACTTAAAAGTGAGGCGGCGAGCATCCAAATTCTGCATCTGGCCGGAGAAGCCCATGCCGATAAAATGCGCAAGGCGTACCAAGGGAGTGGATTTCATGCCGTCGTGATGGGTTTCTGCGATGAGATGGAAGCTGTGTATGCAGCGGCTGACCTGGTGGTCGGGCGTTCCGGTGCCGGGACCCTGGCCGAACTCGCCGCCTGTGGTGTGCCGGCGATTCTCGTGCCGTTTCCGGCCGCGGTGGATGACCATCAGATGGCCAATGCCCATGCGTATGCCGACGGCGGTGCTGCCGAGGTGGTCGCGGAAAAATACTTGGTGGGAACGGAACTGGGACAGCGCATCGCACGTCTTTTGGGAGATGCAAGTCGAAGATCCAACATGAGCAAGGCGGCCCGAAATCAGTCCGTCGCTCAAGCGGCCGAAAAAATCGCGGAGGAGATCCAGCATGTCCTTTGATGCCAAGTCATGGACCGGAAAAAAAAGCCGGATCCACCTCATCGGGGTGGCTGGGTCAGGGATGACGCCGTTGGCCGAAATCCTACTGGATCTGGGGCACGAAGTCAGCGGAAGTGATTTGAAGGAAATACCTGATCGCCTCATCGGTCGCGGTTTAAAATTTTCATTGGGACACATGGCGGAAGCGGTGGGGAAGGCAGAAGTGGTAGTGGCATCCACGGCGATCGCGGATTCCAATCCGGAATGGTCGGAAGCGAGCCGGAGAAACCTTCCGCGTTTTCGTCGCGGGGAAGTTTTGGCCCAGTTGGCTGCGGAAAAAAAACTGGTGGCGGTTCTTGGTTCCCACGGCAAGACGACGACCGCCACAATGTTGGCCCAAATTTGGAAAGAAGCGGGCGAGGAGCCATCTTTTTACCTCGGTGGATATGCTCCCTCCTTAGGGGCATCGGGCGCTTGGCGGTCCGGTCCTTGGCTGGTCGCTGAAGTGGATGAAAGTGAAGGGGCACCGACCCAGCTTCAACCGTGGGCCGCGATTCTTTTGAATGCCGACCACGAACACGCCGATCGTTATGCGGATGGCCAAGCCGTCATTCAGGCGTACCGGGAAATGTTGGGTCAGGTGAGAGGTCCCGTGGTCGTCGTAGCCAAGGAAGAGGAGGCGGCGTTAAAGGCCTCTAGTTCCCTGAAAACGAAAACGACCTTTGGATGGGAAACTAGCGGGGCGGATTATCTGGGGTCGTGGATCGCCGAAAATGCAGAGGGTGTGAAGTTTTCCGCTAGCAAGGGGAAGGAGGATCTCGGTGTTTTTCAAGTGGCGGCTACAGGCCGACACAATGCGGGAAATGCCCTGGGAGCGTTAAGTCTGGCGCGAGAGGCGGGTTTAGCGACCGACAAGATTAGGGAAGGGCTGGGGAAGTTTCGTCGAGCGGACCGTCGATTTGAAATCCTGCGTAGCCAACCCGAGTTGGAGGTGGTCGATGATTACGCCCATCATCCTCGTGAGGTCGCAGCCACCATGGAGGCAGCACGGTCGCGAGGACGTAAACGTCTGGTGCTGATTCTTCAACCGCACCGCTACACCCGGATGGCAACGTTCCTGGACGGCTTTGCCGATGCTTTGGCGAAAGCCGACGCGGTGGTTCTTCTTCCCGTCTATGCCGCGGGGGAGAAGTCGATTTCGGGAGCCGAGTCGTCCGACTTAGCCGGAAAACTTTCAGAAAAAGGGGTGAAGGTGGAGCTGGCATCTTCGATGGCGGAAGCCCGTTCGATCCTTGGGAAGATATGGGAGGAGGGGGACCTGTTTTTATTCCTGGGTGCGGGAGATATTACCCAGTTGGCCCGAAGAGTGGCTGAAGAAGCGGAACTCTTTTTTCAAATTCGCCGGACCGCAGGCAAAGAGGGCGTTGTCCGTTGGTATGAACCGATGCGCAAGCACACCACCATTCGGATTGGCGGCCCGGCTCAGGTCTGGTTCGAGCCGGATTCCGAAGAGATGTTGGGACGGGTTGTTGCTATTTGTGATGAGAAGAAATACCCGCTCACCGTGGTGGGTCGTGGGAGCAATCTCCTGGTGCGGGACGGCGGTATTCCCGGGGTATGCGTGAATTTGGGACGTCCCGGGATGAGCCAGATCGAGGCGGTGGGAGGTAAGATTCGTGCGGGAGCCGGGGCACGCCTGAAACAGATCGTGGCGTCGGCCAAGGCGGCGGGGATTGGTGGCTTAGAATTTATGGAAGGCATCCCGGGAGCGTTGGGGGGTGCGATGCGAATGAATGCGGGAGCGATGGAGTCGTGGACTTTTGAAGTGGTGGAAAGCGTCCGGTTGATGGACCGGAAGGGTCAAGTTCAGGACGTCCCAGCAGCCGAATTCGAGGTGAAGTACCGGAAGGTGCCCCGCTTGACGAAAGATATTGCAGTGGGAGCGGTGTTGAAGGGGTCCTCGGTCCAACCGGAAGATATCGCGGAACGGCTAAAGAAATACAGCCGGAAGCGCTGGGACTCCCAACCTGCAGCACCCAGCGCGGGTTGCATTTTTAAAAATGCGGAGACCATTCCGGCGGGCAAGTTGATCGACGAATTGGGATTAAAGGATACAGCGGTGGGCGGAGCTCGAATTTCTCCGGTCCACGGAAACTTCATTGTGAACCAGGGCGGCGCTAAGGCTTCCGATGTCCTAGCGCTCATGGAAAAGGTCCGGGAACGTGCCAAAGCCGACCGGGGAATCGAACTGGAACCTGAGGTCATTGTACTGGGGGAGGACGAATGAAACCGGAGAAGATGAAAGTCGCCGTCCTAGCGGGTGGAGTTTCCGGGGAGCGGGAAATTTCCCAAAAAAGCGGTGCGGCGGTGGCCAAGGCTTTGCGGTCCGTCGGAGTGCGAGTGATTGAGGTGGATGTGAAAACCGTATCCGCGGATGTGCCGACCGGGACTGATATTTGCTTCCTTTGTCTTCACGGAGCCTACGGGGAGGACGGAACGATTCAGGCGGAGTTGGATGCTAAGGGAATCGTGTATACCGGCAGCGGGGCTGAAGCCAGCGCTTTGGCTTTTGATAAGTTGAAGGCGAAAGAGGCGATGGCGGCGGCGGGTGTCCCTCTGGCGGAGGGAATGGAATGGACCCAGGAGAACGATTGGGTTCCTCCCTACGTCCTGAAACCCGTGGCGGACGGATCGAGCCTTGGGGTGCACCTCGTTCGGACGGAAGAGGAAGCAAAAAAGGCAAAGAAGGAAGCCAAGGGATGGAAGGGCGCGATGATGATTGAGCGATTAATCGAGGGGGCAGAAATGACCGTGGGGATTCTCGGCGACAAGGCTCTGCCCGTGGTAGAGGTTCGTCCGGGGAAGGGGTTCTATGATTTTCAGAACAAGTACACCGTGGGGGCGACGCAGTACCTCTGTCCGGCACCTATCGAAAAGGAAAAGGCGTCATTATATCAGGAGTTCGCCATGAAAGCGCATCAGGCGCTCGGCTGTGAGGTGGTTTCGCGGGTGGATTTGATGGTGGATGCGGCGGGTCAGGCGGTCGTTTTGGAAGTTAACACGCTGCCCGGCATGACGGATTTGAGTCTGCTGCCGCGCGCAGGTCGTGCCGCAGGAATTGATTTTGCGTCGCTCTGTCTCCGGATCATGGAGCTGTCGTGGGCGCGTAACCGAAAAGGAGTCACCTCATGAAGTGGAATGGAATCATTGGAAAAAAGGGCCGCCCTCGAAGTCGTCGGGCCAGACACGTGCTGCACGCGCGCATGAGCGCCAAGGGACAAGCCCGGGAGTTTAGCCGTCGCGTGGGAATCTTTCTGTGTGTTGCGGGATCGCTAGCCACGGCCGCCTTGGTCACCTCGGTAGGTATGGATGTAATCCTGGGTCAACTGCTGTACAGTAATCCTGATTTCACTCTTCGCCGGTTTCAGGTGGAACAGCAGGGAAAGATGGGAAAGGGCGAGTTGGTGGCGGCTTCCGGCGTTCGCATCGGACAGAATCTTCTCCGGATTGACCTTGAGGACGTGAAACAGTCGATCCAAAGGTTGCCAAACATTGCATCGGTGCGTGTAGAACGCCGCCTGCCGGATACTCTCTTCTTGGCAGTGGAGGAGCGTCGGCCGGTGGCTTTGATTTGCCCCACGCCGACTACGGGCACGATTTTGGCGCAGTCCACCTACTACATCGATGCCCGTGGTTTCGTCCTCAAACCCAAGCCGGGAGAAAAACTGATGTCTCTGCCCATGATCCGTGGGATTTCGGCTGACGAAGTTGTAGAGGGAGAACGAACGAATAATGCTGATTTAAAATCGGCCCTTCTTTTTCTCAAGGTGGCTCCCTTGGCGCCCGTGCGAGATGGGTTGGATTGCTCCCTCATCCTGATTGAGGGTCCGGGTCGGTTTCTTATTTCGACCCCGCGGGGTGGAAAGATCCGTTTCCGTAGCGGTTATTTGGAAGAGCAGTTTGACCGTCTCGGTGTGATTTTTGATTACGCGGAAAGCAAGGGCCGGATCGTCCATACGGTGGATCTGACCCCCGAACGAAACGTCCCCGTTACCTTCATCAACTAACCCGGAGAACCCATCCCATGATCATGCGAAGAACCCCAGCCAACGAAATCCTCATTGCGACCGATCTCGGAACCCAAAAGATGACCGTGGCCGTTGCCGAAATGGCTGCTGACGGATCCCTCACCCTTCTTGGGGTTGGAGAATCTGCATCGGCTGGCATGCGTAAAGCCGAGGTGACCGACTTCAATCACGCACGTGCCGCGGCTCGTATGGCTCTGGCGGAGGCGGAACGGAGGACCCAGGCGGAAATCTCCGAAGTTTATCTGACCCTTAGTGGAACCCATCTTAGTTCGAGGAACGAGTCTGTCCGGGTGGCCACTTTGGCAGAGGATGAAAATCGGGTAACCGAGGAGACACTGGAGGAATTGAATAAATTGGCATCCAATCTTCCGCTCAATCGGGATCATGCCATTCTACACGAACTCTTGCGTGGTTACTCGTTGGATCGGGGAGTGGCTTCCAACCATCCGCTGGGGGTACATACCGAGCAAATCGAGGCCCACTATCATTTGGTGAGCGGGAAAAGAACGCGCTTGCAGACGGCAGTGCAGTGCGTGGCGGACCAGAAGATTCGGGTCAAGGGTTGTACTTTCTCTGGCTATGCCTCGGGCTTGGCGGTGTTAGGGGAGGAGGCTCGGAATCGTGGTACGGTGGTGGTGGATATGGGGGCCGGAGTCACTGATGTGACCGTTTGGCGGGATGATGCGGTGGTTCATTCAGCGGTCCACGGTGTGGGTGGAGACCATTTGAGCCAAGATCTCTCAATCGGGTTGGAGATCCCCTACGCCAGGGCAGAGAAACTGAAACGAGAGTCCGGAAGCCTCGTGCTCGATTCGGCAGAAAAAGATGAAAAGGTTAGCCTTCCGCGGGAGATCAGCTTCGACGGGAAAACCTTCTACAAGGAGGCGATGGTTCAGATCTTGCAGGCTCGAACGGCAGAGATGCTGGAAATGATCCGGGACGACCTAGAGGCGCAGAATCTATGGGGTGCAGTGGAAACCGATGTGGTCATCACTGGGGGCGGGGCACGGATGCGCGGATTGGCGCGTTTAGCCTCAGAGATCCTGCCTCGTCCGGTGCGAATCGGACGGGCGAGAGATTTTCTGGGCGAACAGGGGGACCTCGAAAGGCCGGAATTGGCCACTGTGCTGGGAACGTTGAAATATGCGGCCGAGTGCGAACGCCGGGATGCCGGTCAAACCCAAGGTTGGCGGAAGATCCAGAAGTCCCTCGGACGGATGGTCTCTGCGATGAGGTTTTTAGCTTAACCCAAAGGAACCCAGACCATGAAATCGATCCACACTCAAACCCAACAAGTCGCGATTATAGGCCTCGGTGGAACCGGAGCTGCCGTGCTCGACAACCTAGCGGTGGCCTGCGAAGGCGAACACCGGACCATAGCCATCGACACGGATGCGCTGGCGTTGAGGGGAACCGTTGCGGCGAAAAAGATCTTAGTGGCGCCAGAACGAGTGCATGGGATGGGAACGGGTAGAGAGTGGGAGTTGCTCGAAGGACTAAGTTTGGAAGAGGGGGATAGTTTGGATCCTATCCTCAACGGGCTTGCCACAGCCATCGTGGTATTTTCCGTTTGCGGGGGGACCGGATCGGCATTGGCCGCGGGATTAATCAAAAGATTGAAAAAGCAGAAAACGGAGGTGGTGGTGATGGGGGTTTCACCTTTCAGTTTCGAGGGCAGCCGAAAAAAAGACCGGGCGACCCGCTGCCTTCATGAAGTAAGAAAACTAGCAGATGTCGTTTTGGTATTCAGCAACGAGCGGTTGGTGGAGACATCGATGGGCAAGGACCTTCGCGAAGCACAGCGCGGATTGGACCGGGCGCTGGCTCGGACGGTTCACGGGTTGGTGCACGTGATGAGCCGGGATGGATTGGTGCATCTTGGGGTGGGGGAATTAAAAGAGGCCGTAGGGTCCGGTTCGGATGCGATCAGTATGTTGGAGAACGCTTGGACTGGCGTGGCCGAAGCCTCCGGAGAGGGCAGGGAGGAGGCTGTGATCGAAGCTGTATGCGAGGATATTCTCTTGGAAGATGGAAGGGCCTGGAAGGATGGGAACCGGGTGTTAGTGAGTGTGATCACCGGACCCGAGACCTCGCTAAATGATTTTCACGGCCTCCTCGAAAAACTACGGGCGAGGTTACCCGTGGATCTGCCGATCTCGGCAGGAGCGGCGGTAGATCCAGAGAAATCGGAGTCCATTAGCATCACCCTGTTGGTGACAAGAAGGGGAGAGGACAGCGTGTTGCCGAAGCTGGAGGAGTTGAGTCGCCCGGTTGATCTGCCCAAAGCAGAGGTAGAGGCGGAAGCCACGAAGGGGAAGAGAAAGAAGAGATTTATAGCGGCCCAGAGGGAATTGGAGTTTGACCAGACACCGAGCCGTTTTGCGCAGTCATCGCCTACGGTGCGAGGAGCGGAGGATTTAGACCGTCCGACGTTTCAGCGTAGAGGGATTGTCTTAAGAGTTTAAGTTTCAGGTAGGGCTTGGAATCAGTCGGGATTCCGCTGGAATCACGGTGAATACGTGAGCCGATCCCTCATTCTTATCTTCCTTTTTAGTTTTTCTTCCCTCTTTGCGCAGGAGACTAACCATCCAACGTTTCGACTCGGGATCGATGTTTTGGCTGAAAGGAATTTCCGGGAGCTGAAAGGGAGACGGGTAGGGTTGGTGACGAATCCCTCCGGGGTGGATGGGAAGGGCACGCCGACCTGGCAAAGGCTGAGGGAGGGCTTGGGA
>Ga0114958_10003871_pt1 | contig 10557 bp, 9 predicted proteins | sample C_130208_EF_Meta_FD_89577 | JGI IMG/M metagenome (GOLD analysis project Ga0114958, IMG submission 89577) | Freshwater microbial communities from Lake Croche, Canada to study carbon cycling - C_130208_EF_MetaG | ecosystem: Environmental > Aquatic > Freshwater > Lake | place: Lake Croche, Canada... | reverse complement strand
CGCGGTGGTGACGGCGGCTCCGGCGAGAAGGAGTTCGAGGTTGTAGGTGGCGTTGGCGAGGTTGGCGTATTTTTGCGCGATCGTTTCGCCCTGCTCGGTCATGCGGAACTGGCCGGACATCGCGCCGTGCGGCAGCGAAGCCATGAACCAATGCGTCGGGCCCGCGCCACGGGAAATGGTGCCGCCGCGGCCGTGGAAGAAGCAGAGCGCGATGTTGCGTTCCTTGCCGGTAGCGGTGAGGGCCTCCTCGGCTTTGTGAAGCGCCCACTGCGCGGCGAGGATGCCGCAGTCCTTATTGGAATCCGAGTAGCCGAGCATGACCTGCTGGCTGGAAACGCGGGTGTGGTCGCCCTCTCGGAACGACCGGCTGCGGCGGGTAAAAGGATGATCAAGAAAGGCCGAAAGGATGCCGGGCGAGCGATCAAGGTCGTCCATCGTTTCGAATAGCGGCACGACCTCCAGCGGACAGGCGAGCCCACCGTCAGTGAGTTCCATCAGACCGGCTTCACGGGCGAGAAGATAGACGCCTAACAGATCGGAAAGCTCGCGGGTCATCGAAACGATGAGAGCACCCAGTCCGGCATCACCCCAGGCGAGACGGTGCTTCACGAGCACGCGGTAGCAATCGAGCACGGCAGCGGCTTCCGGCCCGGCGACGATCCCTTCGTGGAGAAACGGGCGCGGCGAAGTGAGTTCCGTGCTGAGGAAGTCCACCCGCTTTTCCTCGGACCAAGTGGCATAGTTCGCGCCATCCTCGACCCCGGCAGCGCCGAGCAGCTGCGAGATTGCCTTGTCGTGGAATTCGGAATTCTGGCGGACGTCGAGCGTCGCCAGATGGAAGCCGAACATCTCGATCTTGTGGCGCAGCGGACGAATGTATTCCTCCTCGATGAGGTGGCAGCCGGCTTCACTGAGGGTGCGGGAAAGGAGGTCGAGATCGGCGGAGAGCCGATGCGGGGAAACGTAGCCGAGCTTGCCCTTCGACTGCTGGCGTAGGCGCAGGGCCATCAGCTTCGCGAGTTGGCGCCAGGGCTCCTCGCCGTAGCGGTCGAAGATTTCCTTCACTGCATCTTCGGCGGAAACGACAAACGCCAGCTCATCGATCCGCGCCTGGAGATCATCCGGCGCGGGCATGAGATGGCGGGAGAGGGTGAGCTGCGAGGCGAGCCCCTCCAATTCGCGCTGCAGCAGGTCAAACGCGGCCTGGCGGAGTTGGACAAGGGTTTTCTCCGTGACCAGCGGCGTGACGAGCGGGTGGCCATCGCGGTCGCCGCCGATCCAGGTGCCGAAGTTCAGGCGCGGGATGTTCCCGGCCGAGCGCAGCGCATCGAGCGGGTAGCCGGCATCGCGCCAGGCTTCGGTGAAATGGAGGTCGAGGCGGTTGATCGCATCCGGAAAAAGATCGCGGAGGTAGTGGATCGCGTTGCGCAGTTCACTGGTGATGTCCGGCCGGACGAGATGGATTTCCGCGGTGCGCCAGAGGGTTTCCATGGTCGTGACGATCCGCTCGCGAAGGCGGCGGCGCTCACGATCCGTGTATTTCGGATACTCGCTGCGAACGAGGTCATTGTAGAGGTCGCGATGCCGCTCGCGGACGCTGGAGCGCTTCGCCTCGGTCGGATGGGCGGTGAGGACGGGGGCCACGTTGACATCACGCAGGACGTCGAGGATTTGCTCCGGGGTGAGGTTGAGCGAGCGGAGGTCGCGCAGCGCCTGCGGCCAGAGCCCGCGGATCGACTCGGTGCCGAGGACTTTTTCGCGCTCGCGACGGATGGCGGCGGCGACCCGTTCCTCGACCATGTTCAGGAGTTGGAAGCCGATCGAGTAGAGCTGCGGGATTCCGGCTGGCGGATTGGCATTGTCCGGGATGGCGCCTGACCACGGCAAATAGGGCAGCAGCTCGGTCTCTCCGGTGGACTTCAGCGCGTCGCCGAGGCACCCGATGAGAAAGGTGAGGGTTTCGTCGATGAGGTCGAATCCTTCGAGGCGGAGTTGCTCGCGGGTGGGGTTCGTGATGGCCGTTCCAGTCATGGGCGCAAGCACCTAAGCACGAAGCGGGCCGGATGGGGAAGCGAAGCGTTTGCATTTCGGGACAAGGTGAACGCGCGGCGTTGGAATCCCTTGAGTTGCGTGCTTGACCGGCTGGGGCTGCAGGGCTTCCCTCCCCCCGCCATGCTCCGTCAGGTCCTCAAATCCAAGCTCCACCGCGCCATGATCACTGATGGCGACGTCGATTACGAAGGCAGCATCGAGATCCCTACCGATTTGATGGAGGCCGTGGGTCTGTGGGAGGGGGAACGGGTGCTGGTGGCCTCGATCACCACCGGCAACCGCTTGGAAACCTACGTGCAACCCGGGGCTCCCGGCACCGGCCGGATCATCATCAATGGCGGTGCCGCCCACCGCATCAAGAAAGGCGAACGGGTGGCGATCATGGCCTTCGCCCTCTCCGCAACCCCCGTCTTTGCGCAAAAAGTCGTCCTCACGGAAACCAACGAAATCGAACGGATCTGCCGCTGATTTGCCCAAAAATGGCCGATTTTTCTAGTCGAACTCCCCGCTTTACAAGGTGGGATGTCACTCCCATAGTCCCGCGCCCATGACTTTTGCCGCAATTGACTGGCTCAACATCAGCATCAACTTGTTGATGGTGCTCTTCTTCATCGTTTGTCTCCTGATGATCCTGCTGATCCTGATGCAGCGTCCGAAACAGGAGGGGCTCGGTGCGGCGTTCGGCACCAATGTCACCGATCAGGTCTTCGGTGCCCGCACCACCAATGTCCTCCAGCGCGGCACGGTGTACCTGGCCACCTTCTTCTTCCTGCTGTCCCTGACGCTCGCGATCCTCATCGGCCACCGCAACAAGCAGCACTCGCTGATTGCCAAGAACGCCCCGCCAGTGGCTGAAGAAGCCCCGGCCGCGCCACCAGTTCCCGAAAAGTCGATTTCTGAGGAAGCGAAGGATGCCGGCCAACCGGTTCCCGCTCCTGCTGTTGAAACGCCAGCCCCTGCTCCCGAAGTTCCCGCTCCGGCTCCAGTTCCTGAAATGCCCGCTCCAGCTCCAGTCCCTGAAGTGCCTGCTCCAGCTCCCGCTGAGACTCCTGCACCTCCGGCAGAAAAACCGCCGGGTCAGTGACGCTATTGCGGAGTGACCGAGCTAACAGATGACCCCGAGGAGGCCCCGGTGTGGGCGCGTCCGGAGGCATTTCCAGCCGCAACGTCCGGGTGGGGATGGGCGGATCGAAAAGGAGGGCAGCATCCGGTTGCCTCACTCGATGCACTTGCCGACTCGATCCGTTCCGATCGTTCTTCGGCAGTCGATCTGGTCTGGACGCCCGATCGTCCGATGATGGTGGTGCCCGAGGAGGTGCCGAACCTTTTCCACGCCCTCTTCGCCGCCCGACGCCGTTGGGCAGCCGCCGATCTGGAGCATTCCAAGGGGCAGTTGAAGCTCTTCGGCTTCGGGGTGCTGGCGATGCTGGCCTACACGTTTTACAAGGACCATGCGGTGCACACCTCGGCGAACATCGGGTTTGCCTTGGTGCTGTTCGTGATGTTCGCCCTGATTCCTTGGTATCAGGCGTGGAAGCGCAGCCGCGAGCTTCACGACTGGAGTCCGGCGAGCATGGAGGCCGCCGTGCCAGTGCTGCGCTTCGAAACCTGGCTGGATCTTCAGAAGAGCCCGGCGACCCGACTGGTCGCGGCCCTGATGGTGCTCGTCGGCGTCGCGCAGCTCGTGTTTCCCGACTCGATCAAGCACGCGGGGCTGGACAAGATCGCCTACCACCGGGGCGAAACCTGGAGACTTCTCACCGCCCCATTCCTGCATGGCGGGCTGCTCCACTGGTTCATGAACATGGGCGCGTTGCTTTACCTTGGCCGACGGGTCGAGGTCTTCGCCCGCTGGCCGCATGTGCCGCTGGTGTTTCTGTTTTCCGCCTGGGTCGGCGGGGAAGCGTCCGCCCGATTCATCGATACGATCTCGGTCGGCGCCTCCGGCGGGCTGATGGGCTGGCTGGGGTTTCTCATGGTGTTCGAAACGCTGCATGCCCGGCTCGTGCCGCGCTCGTCGCGGCGACGCCTGCTCGCAGGCATCGTCCTCACCGGGGTCATCGGCCTGATCGGCTACAAGTTCATCGACAATGCCGCGCATGCTGGCGGCCTGCTGGCCGGGATGGCCTACGCCGCCATCGTATTCCCATCTTCATCGTCCGCCCATCGACCTCTCACCACAATCACCGACAAGATCGTCGGCACCCTGGCCATGCTGGCCATGGTCGCTTCCGCTGCGCTGGCGGTGGTGAAAATGATGTAGAGAGTTTTCAGTGTTCAGGTTCAAGTGTTCAGGGAAGACTATTCCTTTCGAATTACGTGCTTATCTCCCTTCGTGCTTCCCGAAATCCTCACTTCGATTCCTGGCCCTGAATCGCTGCGACTCGCCGCGCGATTGAAGGCCGTGGAGTGCCGCAACACCACTTACGTCTCTCCGGACTGGCCGGTGTTCTGGGACAAGGCCGACGGCGTGAATGTCTGGGATGCCGATGGCAACCGCCTTCTCGATTTCACCAGCGCCTTCGGAGTCACAACGCTCGGGCACGGCTTCTCTGCGAAGGCTGCGGCCGATCAAGCCGGGCGTCTCGTCCATGCCATGGGCGATGTCCATCCGGCACGTTTGAAAGTGGAACTCTGCGAACGACTCAGCGCGATCACTTTCGAGAAATGGAGCGGAGAGAAAGGGAAAACCCTGCTCGGAAACTCCGGCTTCGAGGCGGTGGAGGCGGCATTGAAAACGGCCGTGATGGCGACAGGCAAGAGCGGCATCCTGGCCTTCCATGGCGCGTATCATGGCCTCGGCTATGGAGCCCTGTTAGGCGCGGGCATCGAGTGGTTTCGCGCGCCGTTCGAGGGACAGCTTTCTCAAGTCACCACGCGGCTGCCGTTTCCGCAAGCGGGTGACGACGATTCGTGGAAGCACTTTCTAACAGAACTTCAAGCGGTCGATCCCGCAACGATCGGCGCGGTGCTCATCGAGCCGATGCAAGGCCGCGGTGGCATCGTCATTCCGCCGACGGAGCTCCTGCGCGAGTTGAGGGCCTGGTGCGATCAACACGGAGCGGTGCTCATTTTCGACGAGATCTACACCGGCCTGAATCGCACCGGAAAACGCTTCGGCTGCGATTGGTCGGGCGTGGTGCCGGACCTGGTCTGCCTCGGCAAATCCCTGAGTGGTGGATTTCCGATTTCCGCCTGCGTGGGCAAAGCGGCGATCATGGACGCATGGCCGGAAACAAATGGCGAGGCCCTGCACACCAGCACCTTCCTCGGCAATCCTCTCGGCTGCGCGATGGCGATCCTGTCACTGGACGAGCATGCCAAAGTCGCGACCACCCAGGCCGCGCTGGAGACAGGTGAAACACTCGGCAAGGCGATCGCTGAACTGGCCGGCGAGCCCTATGTTTTTGAAACACGGGGCGTCGGGCTCATGCAGGCCGTCGAGCTTCGTCATCCCGATGGCTCTCCGGCCGGAGACGTCTGCATCGAGTTGGTGAAGGGGCTTCTGAAGGACGGCATCCTCGCACTTCCGGATGCACCCGAAGGCCACGTGCTCGCACTCACGCCACCGCTCGGCGTGAGCCGCGAGGAAATCGATTTCGTGGTGCAGAGAATCCGGCAGCGGCTGCGAGCGTGGAATGCCTGATCAGAGGGCCCTGGTTTTCAGGCCCTCGAGCTTGGCGCTACGTCGGGGTGAGTTTGATCCATTTGCCCATGCGGGTGGCAGCGGGTGTGGTCTTCAATTTCACTGGCCCAATGATTTGCTCATTTTGTTGAAATGCGACACCCGACACTTAGACCCGATCTCTTTCATGTGAATCCGCGAGGCTCTTTCTCACTGAGCCCCTTCAATCGATGGATTTGGCGAGAGAAAAGGCGAAGGCGAGAGGGCTGCTCTAGTGAGTGAATGTTACGATGTGCGGACTGACCCGAGTGGCGCTCCCGGCGATGCGCATGATCTCGGCGACAGTGTGCTGGTGTTGGGCGATGAGGCGAACCACCAGCAGGCGTTTGCGGATCCAGTCGGGATGGGTCTGGCTCCATGCGTGTTCGATTTGCAGAACAAGATCTTCTCCCAGTTTGGGCAGTGTGCGCGCCATGCGGGAAGACTCCAACAATACTCCCTCGGATTAAAGTCTAAAAGCTAGAAAGTTTTGGTATCATACCGATACTACGACCCGGGAACCGGTCGCTGGCTATCGAGGGATCAAATTCAAAGGAAATTCAAAGGGACAGACAAAATGCAGGTGTCATCCGGAAGCGTCCCGAAAAATCAAGAAACTGAAGCAATTGTTGAAATGCGACACCTGACCCCTTTTACGCGGAGCCGTTTGCTGCAGCGCATAGTTAGGCGATGTTGGATTAGTATTCACCGTCCCGAAGTCCTGGTGGCCTTGGCAGTCTCCGCCTTTGGATGTTGTCGAGCATCTCTAAAGCTTTTTTGTGACGCTCGGCTCTGCTCTCACTGTCCTTATGCATCGAGGTTTGCAGTCCTCCAAAGTGGTTGGACAAAGCTTCAGTCGAGCTCTCATGCAGCGTCGTGAGAGTAGAACTCAGGTTGGAACCCAAATTCTGAAGCGAGGTGTCCAATGTCGAAGACATTTCGGAAATCTGTTCCCCTAAACTATCAATGGAGGATTCGATACGCCTCCCCATACCGTCTAGGGCCTGAGCTAAGTTGGTAAAACCAGCGACGAGTAGTTGGTTTGTCTTCCGTTGCTCGAATATCGTGGCGAATTGGAAATTCCGTTGAGCCTTACGCACTATGGCTCGCATTCGATCGTTTGTGGTATTTGCGGCAGCCATGCCACTTACAGAGTCGAGAACGATTGGAAAAGGCGGGGGCGGTCCCTCGTAGCGCTTTGCAACGTCTGTATGGCGTTTTGCGTTGGTGGTTATAGTCCGGACGTTGTCATCGAACTGGCCGATGTTCATGGCTGCTCTCTCCACAGAATCCCAAAATGGAGCGAATGCTCCCTCCTCAAAGTCACCTCCCGCTTGGTCGAGACATTCCTCAGCGGTGAGAAGATGATTCGGCATGGACTCGAATAGCTCGAATGAACCAGAACACAAGTCAATAAGCGACGTGTAAAACTGCCGTTGTTGATTCTTATGCATGTTGATGAGTGCAAGCTGCTGTTGCCTTTGGCGCTCACGCTCCGCCTCTCCGCGTTGTCGCTGTCGCTCGGCCTCCTCTCGCCTGTAACGATTCGCGGCCACCTTATCGCGGATTAGCATAGAAATAAGCCACGCGCCGATAATCCCTATTGCGATCCCTATTGCGATGATGGGCCCGTAAAAGGCGAGCAAGTAAAGGAAGGCTAACAAAAGAATCAGACAAATAAACTCGCCCATGTTGTGTGAAGGTGGTGAGGTTTAATGGCGATGGGGGTTGCTGTGCCTCGTCTTGTTCTGCTGGGGCATTTCTTCACCACGTCTTGACGTCGTCCTTGGTTCCAGGCTTGCGGTCGGGGCCATCGCTCCAGACGGCAACCCGTCGACCATCCAAGACTTCGCCATTTACATCAAGCTTCTCGTCATAATCCAGATCCAGTCGAATCTTGTAGCCGCCTCCCCAAGGGTCGTAGAGGCCAAGGACACTACCTCCGCCCGTTCCATAAATAATACCGTTCTTTCGATCCTTTCCCTCCTTCACCGATAGAAACTTTATGCCTCGGGTGTTCAGCGTGGTGTTCAAGCCCTGCAGTTCCTCCAATATCGCAGAATCCACATCAGTCGTTACGGTAGCATCCGATTTGCCGATCTGGGGCATACTGCCGTATTCATTGTAGAAATTGTTGACGGCGGATTCGAGATCGGTGGCGGTGGCGAGGCAGGTAATCTTATGAGCTTTTTGGATGGCTGAATTGCCTGCTGCAAAGCCGGCCATGGCCAAGGTAAGGATTACTGCAAAAATTGCTGTGAAGATGTAGCCAAGGACTAATCCAGCAATCGCTAGGCCATTCCCTTGCAGGATGCCACCAGACTTCCGAATCCTTCCTAAAGCGATGTGGCCTGTGATGATTGCCGGAATCCCGGTAAGTGGGCCCAAAAACAAACCGCAAATGCCGCATACAAGGCTAGCTGTAGCAAGAGCGCAGGACCCTGTTGAATTCGGTATCGGAGGAGATGGAGTATTTTGCATGGTTTACAATTGGTCGGTGATGTTAGGCGATTCCGTAGTCTTCAATTCTTGCAGAACGTCAACGTGAAAGGGGTCAGTCCGCACATCGTAACATTTTCTCCAGTTTTTGACTGAGCTTGAGGATTTCAGGGATCTCCCGACCGTGGCGGATGAGTCTGCTCATGGCGCGACTGTGCCCCATTTCAAGCCGCTGCGCCAGCCATTCGTTGCTGACGATTGTCCGCGATTTCACCACGATGGCGATGGCGACTTTGCGGGGATCTCCCTTGCGCGTTCGAACCATCCTGCCTTCGGGCGGATCCACCAGTCCAACGTGCTCGAGTCCCAGCATGACCAGCTTTTCCGCCTCGGCCTCACCGTGTTCCCTGGTGGCGGCTCCCTGATGACTGCCGGTCCTCCGCAGCGCCTTCGAGCCTGTCTCGACCAAGCCGAGCAGCCGGTCCTTGAATGCCTCATCGCCCAAGTACCACCCGCGACGCAGGGAGACCATGGCCGCCTCCGAAAGATTCCCCCCGTCCTCGCTGGCCCGTTGATCAAGATAATTCACATAGGCACGCCGCCCCCGTCCATCCTTCGCCAGCTCAAAAGCCGCCAGCACCCGATCCATCACGAGCCACTTTGGCCCCTTCCCACACAAATACGCGGGAAGGCTGCTCCATCGGTACGTGGCCAGCTTGTCCCGCCCTCCACCTGCCAAACCGGCGCGTGCCGGATTGAGGTGGATGTAATCCGCCACCACCCGGAATTGGAAGGGATCAGACGCCCGCTCGCCGGTTATCGGAATCGATTTGTAGCGTCCTTGGAACACATGGCCGCGGCGCAGATAGCGGCGATTCCATCCTTGTCCGTACGAACCCAGCAACAGCTTCATCCCGGAAATGAGGTTGGGCTCCGGAGTTTCCAGCAACAGGTGGAAATGGTTGCTCATCAACACCCAGGCATGCACCCGCCAGCCGTGGCTTTCGCAGACGATTCCCAGCCGATGGAGAAACAGCAGGCGGTCCTCATCCACAAGGAAGATGTCTTTGCCGCCATCGCCACGAGCCATGACGTGGTAAATCGCCCCAGGGTAAACGAAACGCAAAGGTCTGGCCATGGCGAAACCTCGACAATCCATGCCCCGGAAGCAACCTAAATGTTACGATGTGCGGACTGACCCCTTTCACCCCTTTCATGCTCGGTGATCCTGACCAGATCCTTCTGCGCCGCGGGTTCGGCCATCGCGGCCATTGACAGAGCGAACGACAACCAGGCAGCGGTGAGTTGAGGCATGCTTCAGCCTTGGAAATTTTCGCGCAGCTATCTGTAAAAGCATGGTAAAACGCCGTGCCTGCTTAGACCCTCCAGATCCATGCGCGAGCTGCTCTTGAATGACGAAATCTACCCCCGGATCTTCGAGGACCTAGTGCCCTCGGCGCGGCGCTTCCTGTGGATCGTGACGGCGGACATCAAGGACCTGCATGTCGTCCACGGAAAGCGCGCGGTGCCGTTTCTCAAGGTGCTGGCGGAGTTGGTGGAAGCCGGAGTGGCGGTCAGGCTGATCCACGCGAAGGAGCCGGGCCCGAGATTCCGCGCGGATTTCGACAAGCATCCAGTGCTGGTGGAAAGCGATCTCTTCGAGCGCGTGCTCTGTCCCCGCGTCCACACCAAGGCGGTGATCGCCGACGGGAAGCGCGCCTTCATCGGTTCGCCAAACCTCACCGGCGCGGGCATGGGCGCGAAACACAAGGACAAGCGCAATTTCGAAGCGGGATTCCTGACCGACGAGCCCGAGGATCTGAAGCGGCTGACCGGCTGGGTGGACGAGCTGTTTCTCGGTGAGTTCTGCGGAAAATGCCGCCTGCGCGACCGCTGCCCCGATCCGCTCGACGGAGAATGATCGACGAGGCGGAGCATTTCGCGGAAATTCCGGCATGGCATTGATTGGTGAGCGCGCGAAACTGACGGCCCTCCGGGAGCAAACGTTCGGGATCTTTCTCGATGGCGGCGACCTAGGGGAGATTCTGTTGCCGCGACGCGAAATGCCGCGCACCTGGCAGGTCGGCGAGGAGATCGACGTGTTCATCTACCGCGATTCCGAGGATCGACCGGTGGCGACGTTGAAGGAGCCGCTGGTGAAGCCGGGCGAGTTCGCTTATCTGGAAGTCGTGGCGGTCACCAACGTCGGGGCCTTTCTCAACTGGGGTCTGCCAAAGGATCTGCTGGTGCCATTCCGCGAGCAGAAGGACCGCTTGGAGATCGGTCGCTCCTATGTCGTGCGCTGCTACCTCGACGAGGAAACCGGCCGCATTGTCGCGAGCCGTCGGCTGCCGCGCTACCTCGATCAAACCCCGCCTCCCTATCGGGCGGGCGATGCCGTG
>Ga0114958_10003868_pt1 | contig 10561 bp, 8 predicted proteins | sample C_130208_EF_Meta_FD_89577 | JGI IMG/M metagenome (GOLD analysis project Ga0114958, IMG submission 89577) | Freshwater microbial communities from Lake Croche, Canada to study carbon cycling - C_130208_EF_MetaG | ecosystem: Environmental > Aquatic > Freshwater > Lake | place: Lake Croche, Canada... | reverse complement strand
TCTTGATGGAATTCCAAAAGCCGACCTTGATGCCTTCGCAATAAAGACCGGTGCAGGCCGAATTCCACGCCTTTTCCCACGCATCAAAGGTTGGATGCAGGGTGGGAATAAAGATATTGCCCGACTGAATCTCTTGGATGTTTTTCAGCGAGGTGATGATCATGATATAGAGCGGGAACAAAAAGAAGATCGCGCAGACGATCAGCACTGTATAAACTACCGCGCGTTGCGGCGTGACAAAGGGCTTGGGCTTGGCACCCGAAGGGCCTGCGGCGAGGTTGGTGTTGGCCATGCTCATTCTCCTTACGCCTGCGACTTCTTGCCAAATTCCATGCGTATCCATGGAATCAGCACCAGCGCCATCGACACCAGCATCACGGTTGACGCCGATAGAGATTGGCCCAAATTGGCCGAGAAATTCTGATAAATGTAGCGCGAGGGCACATCCGACGAAATGCCCGGCCCGCCGTCTGTCAGCGCCACCACAAGGTCGTAAATCCGCACCGCGCCAGAGGCAACCAGAACAAAGGTTGTCACCATCACCGGTTTCATCATTGGCAAAACGATTTGAAGATAGGTCCGCCAAGCGGGAATGCCGTCAACCCGCGCGGCTTTCCAGATATCTTCATCAATGCCGCGCAATCCGGCCAGCATCAGGGCCATAACAAAGCCCGTGCCTTGCCATATACCAGCGATGACAATGGCATACATCACCATTTGCCGATCAGCGATCCAGCCAAAGGAAAAGCTGGTCCAACCCAATTCGCGCATGGCATGCTGTAAGCCATATTCCGGCGACATGATCCAAGCCCAAACATGGCCGGTCACGATAAAAGACAGCGCAAAGGGATATAGGTAAATTGTGCGGAAAACGCCCTCAAGCCGGATCTTTTGATCCATCATCACCGCCAGCAAAAACCCCAGCGAGATCGAAATAATGATCGCCAAGATCGCATAGGTGATCATATTGGGCATGGCACCGGTGCATTTCAGTTGCCAGCTTTCCTGCCCGATTTTGGTAATGGCCGGGCAGCTCATCCAACGGTCGGAATTAAACAGGCGCTTGTAATTGGCAAAGCCGACAAAGCCGTCGATCCACTGTTTGGGCGTAAAAAGCGGCAGAATTTTTATATTGGTGAAGGAAAACAACACGGTCCATAACGTGCCGCCCACAAACACACCCAAGACGATCAACATCATGGGCAAAGAGGCGAGTTTAGAACTCAAATTCCTGAAAAGCGGATTTGGCCTGTCCATGCGGTCTTCATCCCTACCTGTGAGGTTTAAGTAACAGGCCCGGCCACCCCTTCAGGCGCCGGACCTGCCTTTGGTCACATTGCGAAGGTCTTACTTCGGGGCAGCTTCGATGATCGCCACGAATTTGGCCTGTGCATCAGCAGCGGCCATATCGGGGTTTGCCATGAATTCGGTGAACAGATCGTTGATCTGGTTGATCGAGTCACGGTCAATCATCTGAACGTCGTTCGGGAACACGGCGGAAGAGTGGTCAAGAATTTCCAGACCCTTCTTCATGCAGTCGTTGGCAGCCGACAGATCAACGTCAGCGCGCATCGGCAGAGAGCCTTTTTTCAGGTTGAAGGCAACCTGAACTTCCTTGGTGACCAGCGTGTGGGCCAGTTCCAATTGGGCTTTGGTGATCGCCGGATCAGCCGATTTCGGGAAGTAGAACACGTCGCCGCCGGTGTTCAGAACCGGGGTCACACCCAGACCGGGCAAGCAGTCAAAGTCGGTGCCGGCAACCATGTTCGCCACGGCGAATTCACCACCAGCCCAGTCGCCCATGATGTTCGCAGCGGCTTTGCCCTGGATCACAAGACCCACAGCTTCGTTCCACTGCGGCACCATTTTGTCAGCAGGCGTGTACTGGCGGATCGAGGCCAGCGTTTCGAAGATCTTAGTGAATTCTGCGCCACCAGCGATGGCCAGGTCACGGTCCTTATAGACCTTCACAAAGTTGTCCACGCCAGCCTGAGCGACCAGAATGTCGTTGACCATCAGACCAACCGGCCAGCCTTGGGCCAGCGAGAGCGGCTGAATGCCAGCTTCTTGCAGCTTGGGGGCGTCAGCCAGAAGCTCGTTGATGTCCTTGGGCGGTTCCATCCCGAGGTCGGTGAAGACCTTGCGGTTGGTCCACATCCACTGGGCCGAGTGCAGGTTGACCGGCACGCAATAGACTTTGCCGTCTTTGCTGCACGATTCCAGCTGCGATGCGGGGCGCAGGATATGTGCCCAGTCTTCGGACGTTGCCAGATCGGTGATGTCTTGCAACAGGCCAGCCGCGATCAGATCGTCCGCGTCCTTGCCGGGGTTCAGTTGGGTCGCGCCCATCGGGTTGCCGCCCAAAATACGGCTGATGATGATCGGACGTGCCACGTCGCCCGAACCGGCGATTGCGCCGTCAACCCAGTGGTTGCCGGTGGCATCGAAAGCCTTGGCGAATTCTGCCACAGCGGCGGCTTCGCCACCAGAGGTCCACCAGTGGGTGACTTCCAGATCAGTTGCCATGCCAACAGACGGCAAAGCCACAGTTGCAGCCAAAACGGCTGCCATCGTAAACGCTTTCATTAGGGTCTCCTCCCCGTTTGTAAATCGTTATTGGGCGATCCTATAACGTTATAGTTTTTTCAATCAAGCGATCTTTTTGCTTGCGGATGGCCTTTTTCAAGGCGCTTTATGCCGCTGGCCGCAGGGTTAGGACGCGCAGCCGTTGCTCAAAGGGCGGACCGGATTGTGATGAATGGGCGGATCAGTTTCTGCACTGCAACATGGCGCAAAGACCCGCTTTGGGCGGGGCTTGCGGCTTTGTGCAACACAGGACTCGCAACAGCCACCCGCCCGATTGCTGCGGCGCGGCGCGTGCGTGGTGCCAGCCTTGCCCGCGTCAATTGCTGCGCTTGCGAAGGTGGCGCGCAAGGGCAAGTGATTCGCCCTCAGACCGGTAATGCGGGGCGCCGCCGGTCATGAGCGGCGTTTCCTTGCTTCCCTCTGATTCGGATCGCCCGACCTTAAAGACCATCGCCGCCGAGACGGGGCTTGCGATTGCGACCGTGTCGCGCGCGCTAAAAGATGCGTCAGACATCGGCGAGGAGACCAAAAAGCGCGTGCGCGAGACGGCCGAACGCTTGGGCTATCGCCCCAACCGCGCAGGCGTGCGCCTGCGCACCGGCAAGACCAATGTCATCGCCTTGGCCCTGTCGACCGAGGCGGATGTGATGAACCACACCTCCAAACTCATCTATGCCATTGCCGAGGCGCTGCGCGGGTCGGCCTATCATCTGGTCGTGATGCCGTTTTTCGGCGACCAAGACCCGATGGATCCGATCCGGTATATCGTGGAAACGGGCTCTGCCGATGGCGTGGTGCTGAACCAAACCCAGCCCAATGACCCGCGTGTGCGCTATCTGGCCGCGCATAACCTGCCCTTCGCCACCCATGGCCGCACCAATATGGGCATCAACCACCCCTATTTCGACTTTGACAACGAAGCCTATTCCCGGCTGAGCGTGCGCGAACTGGTCAAACGCGGGCGCAAACGGCTGCTTTTGATCCCGCCGCCGCGCGCGCATTCCTATTCGGGCCATATGATCGCGGGCTTTGCCGAGGAAGCCGCGTTGTGCGGCGTTTTTTTTGAAGTGGCAGATCACATCAACAGCGATTGCGGCGGCGCGGTGATCGAAGCGGCGGTGACTGCCCGCATGGGCCAAGACCCGCGCATCGACGGGATCATATGCGGATCCACCACCGCTGCCATGGCCGCCGTGGCGGGGGCCGAAAACGCGGGCCTGCGGATCGGGCGCGACTTTGATCTTGTGGCAAAAGAAGCGATCAGCTTTTTGCACCGCTTTCGCCGCGAGATTTTGGTGGTTAAAGAAGATGTGGGCCATGCGGGCACCTTTATTGCGCAATCGCTCATCGCCGCGATAGAACGGCATGCGCCGGAGGCTGGCCAATTTCTGGAACGTCCCACCCGTGCGGACGACGGTTTACCCAAGGGAGAGACCCTATGAAGACGATCAAAGGACCAGCGCTGTTTTTGGCGCAATTTGCAGGCGATGCCGCCCCGTTCAATTCATGGGACAGCATCACGAAATGGGCCGCCGATTGCGGCTATGTCGGCGTGCAGGTGCCCAGTTGGGATGCGCGTCTGATCGATCTGGACAAGGCCGCAAGTTCCCAGACCTATTGCGATGAATTGAAGGGGGTCGCGGCCGCCAATGGTGTGCAGATCACCGAACTGTCGACCCATTTGCAGGGCCAGTTGGTCGCCGTGCATCCCGCCTATGACACCCAGTTTGACGGTTTCGCCGCCCCCGCCGTGCGCGCCAATCCCAAGGCGCGGGCCGAATGGGCCGCCGATCAGGTCAAAAAAGCCCTGACCGCCAGCCGCAATCTTGGCCTGACCCAACACGCCACCTTTTCAGGCGCTTTGGCTTGGCCTTATCTGTACCCTTGGCCGCAACGCCCCGCAGGCTTGGTCGAGGAAGCCTTCGACGAACTCGCCCGCCGCTGGTTGCCCTTGCTGAACCATGCCGAAGACTGCGGTGTGGATGTGGCCTATGAAATCCATCCCGGCGAAGACCTGCATGACGGCGTGACCTTCGAGATGTTCCTTGACCGCGTCAAAGGCCACAAGCGGGCCAATATGCTGTATGATCCCAGCCACTATGTGCTGCAATGCTTGGATTATCTGGACCATATCGACATCTACCACGAGCGGATCAAGATGTTCCACGTCAAGGACGCCGAGTTCAACCCGACGGGCCGCCAAGGCGTTTATGGCGGGTTCCAGTCTTGGGTCAACCGCGCGGGGCGGTTCCGGTCTCCGGGCGATGGGCAGGTGGATTTTGGGTCGATCTTCTCCAAACTCACCCAATATGATTTCTCGGGCTGGGCCGTGGTGGAATGGGAATGCTGCCTGAAACACCCCGAAGACGGCGCGCGCGAGGGGGCGGATTTTGTCGCGGCCCATATGATTCGTGTGACCGAGAAAGCCTTTGACGATTTCGCCGATGCCGGGACCGACCGCGCCGCCAATCGCAAGATGCTGGGTTTGGGCTAATCGCCCAACCGCCCCAAGCCGGGGGGCCAGCCCCCCGGACCCCCAGGAGTATTTGAACCAAGATGAAGGGCAAAGCGGCGCAGGTCTTGGATGCCGCCTTGTTCTTTCAAAACCTTAAAGGAGAGTTTTCATGGCCATAACCGCTGCGCATGTGGCCCGCGCCCCTCGAATCCGGCTTGGCATGGTCGGCGGCGGGCGTGGGGCTTTTATTGGGGCTGTGCACCGCATCGCTGCCCGCTTGGACGACCAATATGAGCTGGTCGCAGGCGCGTTTTCCTCTGACCCCGAACGTTCTGCCGCCTCTGCCGCCGATCTGGGCGTGGCGCGCAGCTATGGGTCTTTTGCCGAAATGGCGCAGAAAGAGGCGCGGCGCAAAGACGGGATCGAGGCTGTGGCCATCGTCACCCCCAACCATATGCACGCGCCCGTGGCAGTGGAATTCCTTAAGCGCGGTATCCACGTGATCTGCGACAAGCCGCTGACCGCCACCCTGCCCGAGGCCAAGAAGCTGGCCAAGACGGCGGAGGCATCAGGCGTGGTTTTTGCGCTGACGCATAACTACACCGGCTACCCGATGATCCGCCAAGCGCGCGAGATGATCGCGGCTGGGGCTTTGGGTGATATCCGCTTGGTCAATGTGGAGTATATCCAAGATTGGCTGGCCGAACCAATTGAATCGACAGGCCAAAAGCAGGCCGATTGGCGCACCGATCCGGCGCGTTCTGGCGCGGGCGGGGCCACGGGCGATATTGGCACCCATGCCTTCAACCTTGCCAATTTTGTCACCGGATTGACCTTGCACGAACTCTCCGCCGATCTGCAAAGCTTTGTTCCCGGACGGCGGGTCGATGACAACGGCCATATCATGATGCGCTATACCTCGGGCGCGCGGGGCACTTTGTGGTGCAGCCAAGTCGCCTCGGGCCAAGAAAACGGTCTGCGGTTGCGGATTTTTGGCACCAAGGGCGGGATCGAGTGGGAGCAGGAAAACCCCAACTACCTGTGGGTTGCCCCCTTGGGCCAGCCCAAATACCGCCTGACCCGTGGCGGCCCCGGCAGCGGGGATGCGGCCGCACGCATGACGCGGATTCCTTCGGGCCATCCCGAAGGCTATCTGGAAGGCTTTGCCAATATCTACGCCGAAGCCGCCCGCGCCATCATCGCGCGGCGTGAGGGTGTGGCGTTAGACAGCGCCGTGGTCTTTCCGGGCTTGAAAGAGGGGCTGGAGGGTGTGGCCTTTGTGGACGCCTGTGTGCGGTCGTCCAAGCGCAACGGGGCTTGGGTCAGCTTAGCCCTTTAAGAGATCCCGCGCTAAGGCCCAGCCCGACAGGGTGTGGCCTTAGCGCAATTGCCGCAGGCGCGTGCGTTCGCGCTGCAGCCAAAGCGCGGTCAAGATCAACGGGGCGGTGGCGATCTCGCCGCTGCGCACCAGATCCATCAGGCGGTCAAAGCTGATCAGGTGGCCGCGAATGTCTTCGACCTCGTCGGCCACCCCAAAGACCCCCGCGCAGCCATCGGGCAGGTCGGTCAGGGCGAGATAGGAATACAGAAACTCTGACTTGGCCCCCGGACTGGGGTAATAGGTGCCCACGGGCAATAGGTCGGTCAGGATCAGGCCCGCCTCTTCGACGGCCTCGCGGCGGGCGGCGTCTTCGGGCGTCTCGAAAGGGTCAACGCGGCCGGCAATCGCCTCGATCTGCCAGCATTGGGCATCTCCGCGCGCCAAGGGGCCGGCGCGGAATTGTTCAATGACCAGCACGCGGTCGCGCTGCGGATCATAGGGCAGCACCGTCACCGCATCGCCCGAGATAAAGGCGGCACGGGTGGCGGTTTGGCTGAAACTGCCGTCAAAACGGCGCCATGACAGGTCATATTCTTCGACCGCGAAAAACTGAGCATAAGGTTGCCGCCACGCCTGTTGGTGCAGATCGCCCGCGGCCATGTCATGCCGCACCGCAGCGGGCGCAGGCGCGCGTGCCCTAACGCGCGATGCGGCGCGGACCAAAGCCGGCCCAAGACGGCGGGCAGGATTGGGGGGCTGGCCCGTGCCTTGCAACGGCAAGATATCTTCCAGAAAGGCCAAAACCACCGCCAGCACCGCAGCATCGGTACCAAACATCGGCTCGCACCCCTGCCCCAGATAGGTGACACCGCCACCATCGGGCAGATCATCGGGCGTCATGGCCAAAGCGCGCAGGGCAAAATCAAGGCGGTTGCGCTGATCAGGCGACAACTGCACCACGACACCCGCCGCTGTTGCGCCCACTTGGCGCACGGCGACTGGCCAAGGGCCTGCTGTTGCCTGAACCAGCGTCAGCCCTGCAACATGGGCCGGTTGCGCGACCATTTCGCCCAGAATTGTGCGCAGAACTGCGCCTTCCGCCGCTAAGCCTGCCAGAAAAATATGGCTCGCCATCCTGCCCCCAAAAACTGATCTGAAAAATGTCACGCGCGCCCCCAGCCAAGGGGGCGCGCCTTCAACCGCTTTATCTTAGGCCATCGCAGGCCGTGCGATGGTGATCTGGGTCACATCGCAATTCTCGCCCTCAAAAGCCCCCGCGCAAGAGGTGAGGTAAAAGTTCCACATCCGCCGGAAGCGGTCATCAAACCCCATCTTCGACACATCCGCCCAGCGTGCATTGAACGTCTCGTGCCAGCGGCGCAGGGTTTGGCTGTAGCTTTTGCCAAACTCGACCGATCCCAAGACCTTCATCCCCGCCCGCTCGACCTCACGCCGCAGAACCGAGGGAGAGGGCAGCATCCCGCCCGGGAAGATGTATTTCTGGATGAAATCCACCGATTTACGGTAATTCTCCCAGCGGTGATCGGCGATGGTGATAATCTGCAACGTGGCCTTTTTGCCCGGACGCAGACGGTTTAGCACGGTGTCAAAGTAAACCGGCCAGAATTTTTCGCCCACCGCCTCAAACATCTCGATCGAGGCGATGCCGTCATAGATGCCCTTTTCGTCGCGGTAATCTTGCAACTTGATGTCAACCTTGTCAGACAGGCCCAAGCGCGCCATCCGCTCAACCGCGTATTTGTGTTGTTCGGCACTGATGGTCAGGCAGGTCACTTTCAGCCCGCGCCGCGCTGCGGCATATTCGGCAAAGCCACCCCAGCCGCAGCCGATTTCCAGCACATGATCGCCCGGTTTCACCCCCATCTTATCGACCATAGAGGCATATTTTTGCTCTTGCGCCTTTTCCAGACTTTCCTGCCCGCTTTCAAACAGCGCCGAGGAATAGGTCATGCTTTCATCCAGCCACAACCCGTAAAAATCATTGCCCAGATCGTAATGGTAGCTGATGTTTTTCAGCGCCTGCTTTTTGGTGTTTGATTGCAGCCAAAACCGAAACCGCTCATAGGCGCGCACCAAAGCCATGCCGGGAAAGCCATCATAGACGGCATCGTTTTCCATCTGGATCAGGTCCATGAACCCCAATAAATCCGGGGTCGACCACCAGCCATCCAGATAGGCATCGCAAAACCCCAGATCGCCGTCGCGAATCAACCGCGCGAATAGATCGGGGTTGTGCACCTCGATCATCACGGCGGGGCCGGGTTTTTTGCCTTCGGCGCGAAAGGTGCGGCCATCGGGCAGGCGAAAGTCCAATCGCCCGCGGCCCATTTTAGAAATGGTTGCGAAAGCTTGGCTGAAATAGCGCGGCAGGCCGTTTTGGCCGGCAGTAGAGTTTAGAACCGTCATATTTCCCCCGACGAAGTCTTTTTTACATGTTTCCAGAAGATCGCCGGACACTCAAGCCTTTCGTTGCGCATAGGCCGCCAAGGCACGCGCGCGGCCGTCTGCAAGGCTGATTAAGGGCGGCGGATAGGGGCGTTTGGGGTCTAAGCGCCAAGACAGGGGGGCTGCTGCGTAAAAATCCAGCGCGGCTTTGGGCGGTGTGGCAGACAGCTCGGCCAGATAGCGACGGCGATAGGTCTGATCGGGGTCAAAGTTCTGCGCTTGGGTCGCGGGGTTGAAGACGCGAAAATAAGGCGCGGCATCGGGGCCCGATCCGGCCACCCATTGCCAGCCCATGGCATTGGCCGCAGGGTCCCAATCGGTCAGGCATTGGGCAAACCACGCTTGGCCCACCCGCCAATCGGTCAGCAAATGCTTGGTCAGATAAGAGGCCACAATCATCCGCGCGCGGTTGTGCATGGTGCCTGTGACATACATCTGCCGCATGGCGGCATCGACCACGGCTTCACCCGTCTGACCGCGCCGCCAATATTCGGCATCGGAGTTGTCATCGCGCCAACCAAACCCCTCCCATTCGGGGCGCCAGTTGGTATCGGCGATATGCGGGGTGTGGTGCATCAAGGCCCAAGCGAATTCGCGCCAGACCAGTTCCTTCAGGAAATGCTCTGCGCCCGCCGCCCCTTCGTGCAAGGCGCGTTGGCCTGCGTGCCAGATTTGGCGCGGGCTGATCTCGCCGTAGGTGAGGTTTTCTGACAGGCCAGAACTGGCATCTTCGGCCATGAAATCGCGGCGAAGTTTGTAAGCGCCGACCTTGTCTGCGACAAAGGTCGCCAAACGCGCCTGCGCCGCTGCCTCCCCCACATGCTGGTAAGGGCGCACCACACCAGCCCCCCGCCGCATCCCAGCGCCCAGAGTCCAAGCGGCCAGATCGTCACTCGCAGGCCACACCTCTGGCCCGGGCAAAGCCTTTGGCGCGGGCAGGCAGGCATCCACGGGCAGGCCGCGCACCGCGTTCCAAAAGGGCGTATAGACACGGTAAAAACCGCCCGCCCCCGTCATCACGGCGGCTGGTTCATGCAGCAAGAACCCCGGCCGCGATCCAGCCATCAGACCAAGGCTGCGCAGCCGTTCTTTCACCGCAGCGTCGCGCGGCGTCGTGGCGGGGTCATAACTGCGGCTCCACAGCACCCCTGCCGCCTGCGTTTGCGCCGCAAGGGCGGCAATCACCTCAACCGCTTCGCCCCGGCGCAGGATCAACCGGCTGCCCATCGCCTTTAGGCTGTCAGAAAAAGCCTCAACCGCCAAACCCCAACGCCACAGCGCCGCTGCCCCCATGCCAAGCGTTTCGGGGTCCAGCACAACCAAAGGCAAGACGGGGTGCCCAAGCGCCAAAGCCTCATGCAAGGCCGGATGATCGGCCAACCGAAAATCCCGCCGAAACCAGATAATTATCGGACGCTTGGCCATAATATCTCCACTGTGTCAAAGGCTTACGCCTGCCGCCGTCTGGCAGATCACTTTCCCCTTCATCTTGGCACAAATACTCTCGGGGGGTGCGGGGGGCAGAAGGTCCCCCGCATTTTAGATCTTTTATTGTTTAAAATCAGATATTTATAAATTTTTATTTCTTGATAGTATGCCGAATGGTATACAGGGACGTCTATAGACTTTGGTGGATGAACCCTATCGCCGCCCCAGCGCCTCCTGTCAGAAAATCAGCACATCCGTGTAGGCCAGTGTTGGGTGGCCATCCAGAACACCGATCTGAATCGCTG
>Ga0114958_10003867_pt1 | contig 10563 bp, 8 predicted proteins | sample C_130208_EF_Meta_FD_89577 | JGI IMG/M metagenome (GOLD analysis project Ga0114958, IMG submission 89577) | Freshwater microbial communities from Lake Croche, Canada to study carbon cycling - C_130208_EF_MetaG | ecosystem: Environmental > Aquatic > Freshwater > Lake | place: Lake Croche, Canada... | reverse complement strand
TACCGAAGGGCGATATTCTCGCTGATTTGTGGAAGTTCACCTAGGGAGACAAGATCATAGGCCCTGCGGGCCTATGATCTTGTCCCCCTATAGATGGGCGGTGGACTCTTTGGAACACCTTTGTATTTGAATCCTAAATGCCTAGTTTTTAGCGGATTTGTATTAGCAGTCTATTGGTTGCCTCACCCAACAGCATTCACACACAAGATCGTATCGGCATTTTTCATCGCAACATTGGCATATGTTATTCTTGCTTGGTATGACTATATTTACAGTTGTACCGATAAACTCGGCCCCACACTTTTTGGTTGGCTATCTATGCCCTTCAAACCCCCAAGCTATAAAAAAGAGTATGATGAGTTACCTGTAAAATACCAAAAAATAGTTCGAACATTTGATATCGCTGTTTTAGTTATTCTGTTGGTGTTAGTGTTTATACCATACCGCTCAGTGCTGAAGTGAAAACTCCTAAGGAGTTTTCACTAACTAGCACGAGCTCTAATGGCCAAGTGTCACAAAGTGTAAAGACCCCTCCCTCAGGGGAGGGGTCTTCACTTAGGCACTTGACATTACATAAAGCCTTAATTATACCTATTCGTATAAACCAATCTAGCTATGGAAACCACGTGTATCATGTGTACTTTACCAATGATAAACGAGGCTGGCGAACCAGAGCCCACTATTACACTTATGTGTAATCACACCGCTCACACTCTATGTTTTATGAGACATGCCGCTACCTTACATCTCTATCTCAACAATATGAATTGTCACGAATGTGACACTCCTGTTGTCCCAATGGATATCATCTTAGAGGCACAGGCTTTAAATCATCCCAACAATGAGGCTCAAATTGTAAAGTTCATGTGGGAAACCGAACCAGACTTCAAGAACGATCTCAAAACATTGCGCAAATTCCAAACAAATATCAGCAAATCGAGTTCTGCCCTAAAATCTAAACATAAGGCAATTTTAGCCCAGCATAAAGAAGACATTGATGTACATGTTCAAATCATAAAGTATAAAGTTGAAGAAGCACAAAAAAAATACAAAACATGTGAAGAATACAAAACCATATCGAAATTGATGTCAGTGTATAATACAGCATATATGAAATTCGTTAAACGGTGGGGGGTGGAAGGATGGACTATTCGCCATGTATTACGGAATATTCAAGGAGCCAAATCATTAGTGCCAAATACTCCTAGACATAATTTATATCAATATAAACAAGGATTATACAAATTCGGAGTTCGTATACGTTAGACGTTTGTCTCGAGAACCGCTTTGGTTTTCGCAACTCTCTTTTTCTTAGGAGGCGTGTCTTCAGGAGCGGGAGGGATCGACTCCTTGCCACCATGCATCGCAGACCACAATCTCTTCGCTACCACCGGTCCAACACAGCGCTTCTCCGTAACTTTCGTTTTCGCAATATCACTCTCGCTCACAGCTAAAAGATCACTTAGACTAGAGCCGAATGCCATCAAAATGGCCGTTGCAATCGGAGCAGATACCCCAGGGCACTGCTGTAACACAAGCGAAACAAACGTCTTCGGGTCGTCGCGGTTGGCTCTCTTCGAAACCGTCACAGCGTGGGCGTAATCCTTTTGCGCACCATCCTCAGGGACAAAACAGGCTGGATCTTTTACGATCTGTTCCAAAAGAACCTTGCACAATCGTGCCGTCGAATCCAGGCAGTCCGTGTGAATCACAGCCACCCCGTAGCGAATCTGTAGGCGATTTAAGAATTTCCTAAGAACATCCTCCGTGAATTTCCCGGAAATCCTGTCCATCTGGCCCTCAATAATATAGAGTGGCCTTCCCCCATGCTGTTGGCAATACGTTAAAAGGCGTACTCGCTGTTCCCTATAGCGCCCATCCAGAATCGACGCCTCCAAATCAGCCACCGACTTTCGCTCGGCAACAATGCCTCCCACGGCTACATTCTCACCACTTAGGCCAATCCAGATATCTCCAACAGGAAGATTCCTTGTAGAGATAGCTGGGAGTCTCGGAATAAGTTCGCGCTCGCGAAAATCACAGACCCACATCCTTATATGTTTAATACCATTCCTTCTTAGGCTCGGTCGGAGCAAATACGCGTTCTAGACCCGGTGTCCAGCTCGTATAGTTCCACGGGTTCTTGCCCGCTTTTGGGGAGTTCATATCGTAAAAGGGATCATTCGAGACCGAAAAAGGGGATACGATATTCCCTTCACCCGCCCCGCTATTTGGCACGTTTCCTGCAGGTGCCGGCGCCACTTCATCCTCGTACACGACTTTCGCATTCTTGCTACGAGTTCCAATAATTTCATACACATTGGTTCCTTCCTGGTGTTTTACCTCAGGTATAAGACCCCTGGCATCGTACAATTTCGTAATCAACTCGTTGGCGTCACGAATATCATATGTCACTCCTTGAGGAGGGAATTTTGGCGTATATGTCTGTAGAATCTTGCGCTCCTCGATTTCAACTGCTGACATATCAGGAGGGTTCAAGTTCGATTCACTAACGTTTTGGTATGGTTTGGCATCGTCCGGGACATTCTGTGTTGCTCCTTGAAACGATTCGCGCAATCCTGCTTGGAATTGGGACGAGGAAGGCGGATATCCCGTCCAGTGCATAGGATACTGCGACATCAGTTTGTCACGTAGTTCCTTTGAAAGGGGCTTTTCTGATTCATTTTGAAAGACTGCGTTATATTCATAGTCGTCGAGCTCGTCTATTGCCTCTTGTTCATAGGGGACTTCGGTTACGGTTGTAGAAACCTTGGGCGTGAACGGTACGGTTGGAGGACTCTCTGATATCGGTCGAGGGGGCCCCTGTTTAACTTGTTCAGGTAGCATTGGTGTTCCTGGACTACCTGTAGGAGAGGCCGTCATCCCGTAATCGTCGAACCGCTCATAAAACGGCCTATTACTGTATAAGAGCATTGTTAAGAGTGCAAATACACAGAGCATGCCGATTACGGATTTTTTGAAAATCACGAAAACCATCATCGCCCCCAGTATTGATAATTCCAGTATGTTTGCCATCCGAGGCTCTTTCTGATAGGTATTTATTTTATCTAATTACTGTAGCAATGCCTAGGAAAGCTTCTAAGAAAAGTCACAAGAAAGCCTACAAACGAGTTCACAAGAAGGCTCACAAAAATACTGTCGATGTAATGAGTGGAGAAGATCTTCCCGCCCTACACGACCTCTTTAAGAAAAATAAGATGGTGGTCGTGTTAGTTTGGGCCGATTATTGCGGACACTGTCACAAGTACATGGATGATGTTTGGAATCCATTGACGACTCTCAAGAATCGTCATAAGGATGTTGGAATGGCGAAAATTCATCATGACCAAATGCAAAATACACCTTTTTCAGGTGCTACACTGAATGGTTACCCGACGGTGTTACTCTTAGGCAATGATAAAGTTCCTGCGAAATTTAAAGATGCCAATACTGGCGAAGATATTGAGGAATTTCAGGAATCCAGGAATGTTCCTTTGATGACAACTCTTCTTACATCGCATCCTGAAGAGAGTCTTTCTAGACTTCCTAATGTAAGCGTCCCTCCGAATGTTAATTCAAACGAGAGCGAAGATTTGGAGAGCTCGAGTGATGAGAGTTCCAGTGACGAGGAGATGAATGAAGATCCAACTGACTTTACAAATACAATTGATAATGCTGAGAGTCTTCCTATTAATAATAGTGCTTCGGCAAGTAGAAATAGTATAACTGTCCAGAATTTGCAAAAATCACTAAATAAACCTAATACTCTGAATGAATCTTCAACAACTCCTCCACGTATACAGAATGATATGTTGAATTCTCAAACTGGGTTTGAGAACGTAAACCAAGTCGATTTCACACCCTCTAAAAAAGTTGGTGGATCACTCTATGAATCACTATTGAAGGTGGCACCGGCTGTCATGTTAACTGGAGCAGCTGTTCTTTCTAGGAGAGGTTTGAAGACCAGAAAAGGGTCTAAGAGTTCTAAGGGACAAACTCGTCATAGGGGGCGCCGAGGCTCTAGAAGGTCCAAGTAAAGATCATTATTGATGTTTCTTGACATTTCAAGTTTCCTCAGCGTATTCATATTTTTCAACCAATCGTTTGACATATAGATTTCACGATATGCTGATTTTGCTACTATTTCCCTAAGAGACAGTGTCTGATCAATGATTCGTGGTTTTGCCACGAACAACGTATTCGACAGATGAATCATATCGATTTTTGTCGGATTCTTAATCTCAATAGCTACTCGTACCGTCAAGTGCCTCATTGAAGACCCATCTATGGATGGGCCTTCAATGCGTGACACTTGGCCATCAGAGCTCGTGCCGTATTGAAAACCCTTTAGGGTTTTCAATTTGGCACTGAGCGGTAAAATGTATGTACTAGGAGTTTTCATGGTATACTTTGTATACTGTGAAAAATCCTAATCAATTTTTTACAAGCGGTTAACAAGCGGTTAACAAGCGGTTAATTCGAACGGGGCGAGGGGGAGCGAAGCTCCCCCTAACAATATAAATTTGATCTCCTCGTTACTAAACAGATCATCTAGACGGGCCAATGCTAACTTTTCAAATCCTCGATGCCTACGCCCAAGATCTGCAAATTCAATCCGAAACGGAAACATCTCGCGAAGTAGCATTCGTCGAAGTGGAGTCCGACGAAGACGCCGAGATCATTTCGCGCAGGAAAAAGTCCAAGAGCACTGCTCTGTCAACCGGATTCCAGCGAAGAATGATCATTCACCTCTTCGGAACAACGGCTGACGGCAAGACAGTTCGCACCAACATTGAAGGGTTCGAGCCCTTCTTCTATGTTCGCCTGCCCTTCTCGACCAAGGATACTCAGCGTGCCTTTCAAGAACGTGTCGAGCTGATGGTCCGAATGTCCAAAGACTTCTGCCTGAAAAGGAGGGACGGCAAACTCGATTTCGAGATCTCCTTCTGCAAACGGAAGGTTCTCTTCGGATACAACGGCGGAAAAGAGTTCCCCTTCGCATGTCTCAAGGTGAAATCAATCGCAGCCTGGCGCACTCTCCGCTCCTATTTCCTTTCCAAGGACAATCGCCCATCATTTAGTCTTTACAAGGACGACGACCCCCTAAAGGTCTACGAGGCGAATCTCGACCCCATGCTCAGATTCTTCCATATTCGCAATCTTCAGCCATGTGGCTGGGTCACTGTTGATACTGACGAGGCCGACGACAACAGTTACGACATCGATTTCGAACAGATTTCGCGGTGCCAGAGTCCTCCCATTGCTGTGGCCCCCTTCTGTATTGCATCCTGGGATATCGAGTGCTATTCTGAGAACGGAGAGTTCCCTCTCCCTAAAAAAGGCTACGATCGCACCGCAAAGCTTCTTCTCCAACATGCTCGCGACGGAGCTCGCGCATCGTTTCTCTTACTCCAGGCCATCCTCTATCCCGAGAGTCCCCCAGATGAACTCGACCCCATCCGTCATCGGAACGGTCGTCCCGCCAATCGCAAGAGTGTTGAGGAACTCTTGAATCGCGAGAGCTTCCAGGCTGATATGGACGAGGCTCTGAAATCCTCCTCGGCCCGCGACGACAAGATCAAGGAGATTCTGGCCGTCCTCAAACCCCTGGAAAAGATTGTGCCTATCGCCGGCGATCCGGTCATCCAGATCGGCGTTGTCCTTCAACGCGGAACCGAGCCTCTCATGAAACACATCTTCGTCTTGGATACCTGTGATCCGATCGAAGGGGCCACGGTTCACGCCTTTCGCACCGAGCGTGAAATGATTATCGGCTGGGCGAAGGCCATGGCTTCATGGGACACCGACATCCTCATGGGATACAACGTGTTCGGGTTTGACGAGCGCTACTTGTGGCAGCGCGCCGAGGAGCTCGGTATCACGGAGGACGACGCCATTCAGAATCTCACGCGCCTTGTCGACACTGGAAAGAAGGTCACACTCGACGAAAAGTTCCTCTCCAGCTCGGCCCTCGGTGATAACATGATGTATATTTGGTCGGCCCACGGTCGGCTACAGATTGATCTTTACAATTACGTGAAACGCTCATTTGCTCTCGGGACATATAAGCTCGACGACGTCTGCCAGCATTTCATGAGTGGTTCGCTGTCATCCGTTGACTGCACAGATCCTACGAAATGGGTCCTGAGTACGAAGACTACATCCGACGTCAGTCCTGGGCGTTACGTGGTTCTCTTGGATGAAACTGGCGATGCTCTCGTCGATAAGCTCAAGGTCATCGAGGTGATTTCAAAGTCGGCTATTATCGTGGAGGCCCCGACAGGAGACGACGCGGGAGATCTCGCCATCAGTACGGCATCAGCAATGAAATGGGCCGTTGTGAAGGACGATGTATCTCCACAGGAGATCTTCAAACTTCATCGTACAAACTCGGCTGGGCGCGCGCGGGTGGGGGCCTACTGTATCCAGGATTGTATGCTGGTTCTGGAACTCTATAAGAAGCTCGACGTCTTCAACAACGCCATGGCGATGGCGAATGCGTGTTCTGTACCGGTGGCGTATATCTTCACGCGAGGACAGGGTGTGAAGATCGAGTCGCTGATCTTCAAGGAATGCCATGAGCGCAAGCAGGCGATCGAGGTGTTGCCGAGTCCTGGGGGGCCTGGCGGTCCAGGAGCCCCCCAAGAAAGCTACGAAGGGGCCATCGTTCTCGACCCGATTCCAGGCTTCTATTTCGACGAGCCTGTTGGAGTGGCCGACTTCGCCTCTCTCTATCCCAGTACAATCATTAGCGAGAACATTTCCTATGATACTCTCGCCTGGGTGAAGAACTTCAAACTCAACGGCGACTTTGACAGTTACGCCTTCGGATCCGAAGAGAACGAGGCCTTCGCCGGCCCCGATGTCCGATGGACCGATATTTCATTCGATATCTGGGGATCCGATCCCGAAGACACTCGAAAGCATCCCGCCAAGATCAAGACCGGTCTTCGAATCTGTCGGTATGCGCAGTTTCCGAACAACGGAAAGGGGGCCCTTCCAGACATTGTACAAAAGTTGCTCGCAGCCCGTAAGGCGAAGCGCAAGGAGGCCGAGAAGGAACAGGATCCTTTCAAGAAGGCTCTCCTCGACGCCGAGCAGTTGGCCTACAAGCTCACCGCAAATTCCCTGTATGGTCAGCTCGGATCAACGACGTTCAAGATCAGTCTCCAGCATCTCGCAGCCTCTGTAACGGCCTATGGTCGTAAGCAGATTCTCTTCGCAAAAGCGGCGATCGAGCAATTCTATGGACCTTCAGCTGGCGATCCGAGATGCTCAGCTGTCATGGTCTATGGAGATACGGATTCACTCTTCGTGAATTTCAAGCCAAAGGGAGAGGATGGCCGGCCTCTTACAGGAAAGGCTGCTCTCGAGGCCACGATGGCCCTGACCGAAGAGGCCGGTAAGTTCGTCACACGATGCTTGAAACCTCCCCACGACTTCGAGTATGATAAGGTGTTTGCCCCGTTTATCATCTTCAGCAAGAAGCGCTACGTTGGCAACAAGTACGAGGATTCCGTCGAGTCTTACTATCAAACGTCGATGGGTATTGCTACCAAACGGCGAGACTATGCTCCGATTGTGAAACTAATCTATGGAGGGGCCTTACGTATTCTTCTGACCCAGAAGGATATTGCAGGAGCCGTGGCATTCGTTAAGGAGAAACTAAACGAACTCGTGGAGGGCAAGATGAGCCTGAACATGCTGACGATGAGCAAATCTCTACGAGCAGAATATGCCACGATGAGCCCTCCAGCACACAAGGTGCTGGCTGAGCGAATCAAGGCAAGGGATCCTGGAAATGCCCCTGCCTCTGGAGAACGCGTTCAATTCATCTACGTTCTCCCACGCCCAGGCCAGCCTGCCCCGAAACTTCAAGGAGACCGTGTGGAAACTCCTGCATGGATTCGAGCAAAAGGTCTTCTGCCTGACTACCGTTTCTACATCGAGCATCAATTGATGAATCCGATCGTGCAACTCTTTGCCCTCGTTGCTGATAAGATTCCCGGTGTAGTCATGCCACGAACCGGTTGGGAAACTGCCACAGATGTCATGCGAGAAATGGCAACGACGACCGCGATCTTTCAGTCTACACTTGACAAGTGCGATCGTTCGGCAGTGAACCGATTCGGCATTAAATTCTTTGGTGTGGCGGCGACTCCTGTGGCTCCTATGAACCCAGAGAAGAGCTCTATTGGAACGGGAAAACCGGTGGCTGATAAGGCGAAGCCGGCAATTCAGACGAATCTGAGTTCGTACTTTATGGATAAGATGATTGTGAAGGCAATTGACAACTCCAAAAAAAAGGGGCGAGTTACCGTCGCCCCTCTAAGAGCAGGAGGCGAGTTATCGTTGTCTCCTTAAAGAAAATAAGTTATAGACCCATAGTATCCTATGGGCCATGTTCTAAAACGCGCCGAAATGCTCGACGGATATCTTCGAGCATGCGATCTAAACACTCTAAATCGCCAAGCGCGTGAAGACCAGGACTATGATTTTTCATCGATATCCTACGAAGCGTATGGATCCTTGCTGACTGCAGCGAATTTGTACCCGTTACTAGAGGGCTGTGAATACGTAATTCTAGATTCCTCGGCCGACAATGGCTTTCCGCATACCCGCCCTCCAAACCTAATATGTTTACCAGCGAAAATGTGTAGTGAATCACCAGCCTCAGACGATTTTAAAATTACTCTCATACACGAAGCAATTCATATTCACCAGAGAAAATTCCCCAACGAGTGGCTCGAAGGTCTCAAATTGGCTGGGTGGGCTCCAATTGGAGCCGAGAAAATTCCCAGTGAAATTAGGGATCGCGTACGAATTAATCCAGATACAATTGGTTCCCCCTATTGGACCTTTAATTCATTTCATGTCCCTCTACCCATCTTTAGAGCTAGATATGGCCTCCCTTCCCTTTCAAAGGTCGATGTTCTCTGGTATGATACACGCGCTGGTACTCTCTTTCATGAACCGCCGAAGGAATTCATCGCCAAATATGGCCCCATAAAAGCGATTCACCAGCCAGAACACCCCTACGAAATATACGCTGAACTTTTTTCTAACCAAATGTTGCAAACGTCGAATGCCATATTTGAAAATCTAAAGAAGTTATAGGCAACCTGTGTACTGAATGGACTTGAAAGATATTGTTGATGAGTTTGGAATCGATAGTGACAAGGTTAATTCCGATCTCTCACTATCCGAGGCGTATATTCCAAAACAACAAGCAAACGGTAAAATATACAGTGTTGATAAAACTCTGCGATGCACAGTTCTATACAAGGAAATCAGTAATCAAGGTCGATATGGATTGATTCAAAAGTGTGAACGAATTGGTGGGAATAGCATGATCATGGCAGTAAAACGCCCACGGAGTCCCTCGATCTCTTTAGCCCCAGAGGCGATTCTACAGAATCTCTGCTATCACGTATTAACGAAGAATGGGATCGCCGGCTCGATTCCAAAACCATATGATATTTTCGTATTGGCGAACGAAGTCCGGTTCACTATGGAATACGTGGATGGAATCAGTTTTCGGACGCTTCTAAAGATGTCCGAAACGATTGAAACAATCGAAAAAACTTTCATAAATTGTTTAATGCAACTCTGTTTCATTCTTTTTTACCTGGGGCGTGATTTGAATTTCGATCACCGCGATTTGCGAATAGAGAATATTTGGATTCGTCCTCTTCAAAGTGAACTCGAATACACGGTGACGATCGATGAAATTCTCTATAGGTTGCCAGTAAAAAACCAGGTTGTTTTACTCGATTTCGGATTCGCGTGTATTGGAAATTCTCTGAAGGCTTCGGTTGTGAATTTAGGGGATGGAGTGTTTTCGAAATTTGATCCGTGTCCAAAAGTTGGAAGGGATCTCTACCAGTTTTTCAATTCGTGTTTTGAAATTAAAGAGATTGCTGGAAAATTCTCGGGAGAATTCATGGAGCAAATTAAGAATTGGATGGCTCCGTACAAAATTGGGAGTCAGAGTTTCTCCTATTTAATTACGAGTGATGTCAAATTCAAAAAAGAGAATTTGGATCCGGTAGAATTAATTCGATGGGGAATAAAAGCCTGAGAGCTTTCAACCTTTTTATTTTTCGATATGGTACCGCTCAGTACAAAAACTTAAGACCCCATGGGGGTCTTAAGTTTTTGTACGAGCTCTGATGGCCAAGTATTACAAAGTGTAATGACCCCTCCCTTGAGGGAGGGGTCTTAACTTAGATACTTGACGGTATGGAAAAATAAAACGGTTTTTAAAAATCTTAGAAGGTTGGTTCAACCACCTCTCCCCCTTTTTGCTCTTCCTCTTCACCTTCACCTTCAGGAGTTTCTTCAACTTCCTCTTCCTCTTCCTCTTCCTCTTCCTCTTCCCCTTCAGGAGATTCTTCAACGATATCTTCTTCCTCTCCTTGATCCTCTTCAGGAGTCTTTTTAATATCTTTTGCATTATCCTCTGTAAATCCACTTACACGTTTATTTAATACATCTTCAACTAAAATGAGTTGTGTATACTTTTTAGTAGCACCTCCTACAATGGTGTTATCTCCTTCAGGG
>Ga0114958_10003866_pt1 | contig 10565 bp, 5 predicted proteins | sample C_130208_EF_Meta_FD_89577 | JGI IMG/M metagenome (GOLD analysis project Ga0114958, IMG submission 89577) | Freshwater microbial communities from Lake Croche, Canada to study carbon cycling - C_130208_EF_MetaG | ecosystem: Environmental > Aquatic > Freshwater > Lake | place: Lake Croche, Canada... | reverse complement strand
TCGCGCAAGCGATCCTCGAATCCGGGCAGGCGATCGAGGAAATATTCCTCGCCACTGCAGTTGACTAGCAATTGGATCGCGGTGTGTAGCCCCCAGAAATTGGGCCCACGCAGCGCCCGGATATTGAAAATGTTCATGCTTTCAGGGAGACGGGGAACGTGGAGATCCGGGCCGTCATGTTAGACAGCATGGTATCGGCTGGATCAGTGGAGAAGGTTTCCGCACCGGTGCATATGATGTGAAGGGCGATTCCTAGCGCCCATGCGGCGGCCACTGAGGCCATGACGATTTTAAGTCCTTCCGCAGAAGGATTGCTGCCCAGGAACGGGATCTCGGTCAGCGGTAAGAGAGCAATTTCATGAGCAGCAGTGGCTAAGATCAGATCGCCCCCGCGCATGAAGACAGCTCTCCCGCCACTCGCGCGATGTTCCAGAATCACCGGAAGCTCTGCATCCGCGGCGAAGAAGATCACCTCGCCATCACACAAGGGAGCCATTTCCGCCACCATCGGATCCCCCGCATTCAGGACCGCCACTCCTTCGGGCAGCACCACGTCCACCTGACTGCGGAACACTTTGAACACTTGCTCGGGATTCTCGATGTAATAGTCACCATAATGCCGCTCGGGTTCGATCCCGGTAACCACGCCAATCTGGCAACGATCATAAGCAATGCCCTGTCCCAGAATCACCTCCGCCGGGTTTTCGATCACAGCCGCTTCCACCGCGCGGTTCATCAAGACGTGCGTGGCGCAACGCCAATTTCCGCAGTCGCCCGTTTCGACCGGGCGGCGATCGAGAAACAAACCATCGCCGCATGCCAAGCCGGTATATTTTCCGCTGAGCCGCAAAAACTCCGCCACCCAGTGCGCGACTTCAGTCGCCCCGCCGGAGCCGGTGATCCCGACCACGGGAATACGCCCGCAATCGCCATTCGGAAACAAATGATCGACAATCGCCCGGCCGACCGGACGCGACTCACCGGAAGCCGGGCGCAAGTGAGCGATCAATCGAGGAGCCTCATGCACACCGGCGATCGCTCCATTTTGGATGGCCAGTGGGCGGGCAATATCATCCGCCAGTAAATCCACACCCGCGATGTCGAGACCGATCACCCGCGCGGCCAAACAAGCTGCAGCCGCCGTGGCCGGATGCACCTGGTTGGTGACGTCGACCGCAGCAGCGGAAACCCCGGTGCTTTCATCCACGGCATCCATTCGCGCCGCAGCCACCAGCTTGCCTCCAACCACCAGCAAGCGGTATGACAGTCGTTGCTCAAGTTCCGCCGGAGCATCATCAGGATCCACCACCGGCAAGCCGCAGGATTCTAACAGTCGCGAGCTCAACTCGGGATCGCGGGCGATGCCTTGGGCAATGGCACCGGTGCGGTCGCTTTGTGCGGCCCAGATCCGCCGCTGGCAGGAGCCATAGCCGAGTTGCACAAGATTATCGGCGGACAGACGGATCGCCGGAATGCCACGATCCTTGGCGATTGCCTCGTCGACGATGCAGGCGGTATTCGGCCCTAGCAGATGTCGCAGGGCGATCTCCCGCAGGTGAGTATGAGTGGCCTCAACATCATACGGCGTATCTTCGATGGCGGCCATCACCAGATCCCGCGCGGCATCGAGACAGGCACGGGTGATTTCCTCCTGCCATGCTTGCACCACTACTTTGTAAACTCCCCTAACACCCGTCTCGCGGGCTCGGCCAAATCCACCGGGTGTGCCGGCGAGATTCTGGAGTTCCAGCGTGACGTGTTCGAGAATGTGCCCTACCCAGGTCCCCTCGTGCAGGCGCCGCACGAATCCACCCGCTTCGCCATAACTGCAGCGGTGCTCGGACAATGTTGGCAACCACGCGCAAAGCCGATCCACGAAACCGGGCAGCATGTTAGACGGGTAATCCTCCAATCCGCCGATATCCACCCATGCTTCTAACACGGGACGATAGGTCCATATGTTAGGTCCACGCAGGGACAGGATTTTAAGGAAACGAATGTCGCGGGGTTTCATGAAGGCGATGACAACGGTGCTTCCGCCACCGCAGTGACGGATGGGTTTCTTTCCGGTTATGATCTGCAAATCAAGCCCCGTGTCGAAAAATAAATCAATCTGCCAGCCGCTCTTCGCGGACAAATAGGTTTGCATGAGGCATGAAACGGGGCAAAACCTGCCCAGCCATTTTCCGATGACCCAAGCCGGCATTCCTGATTCAATACCCGCTCCGGCATTCGTTCCCGAATCATGGAGGGATGAAATCGCCGCCAACTCGGAAGCGGGCGAATCCTTGATCGCCTGCCTTGAAATCGATCTCAATCTGCGGCTCCACTTCGACCAAGGCATCGTCGTATTGACCGACCGTTACTTGCTTGCCAAGGCAAGGGGCGATACGGATTGGAAGCGCTGGGAATTGTGCCCGGGACTGACATTGGAACATCGCGACCATGCCGGAGTGGGCACCCTGGATCTACGGGATGCCACGGGTTTTCTCGCGCGTTGGCGCCACACCCTGGGTCGGGACACGGCCGTACGGCGCCTCACCGAACAGTTCCGGGACCTCATCGCGGCCAAGGCGGATCATCGCCCGATGACACCGCGAGCGGACGTCGTTTGCCCGGTCTGCGAGTGCACGATCCCGACCGGAAACGATGAGTGCCCCAATTGCGCCAAAACCGTCAACGCCTCACCCTCGGCATGGACATTGTTCCGCTTGTGGCGCTTCGCCAAGCCCTACAAACGCCCGCTGCTGGCCGGCTTCGTGCTGACCCTGCTGGCCACCGCCGCCACCTTGGTTCCCCCTTACCTCACCATGCCGCTGATGGATCAGGTATTGATCCCCTTCCAAAACGGCAATCCCATCGACAGCCACAAAGTGATATTGCTACTGACCGGTCTGGTCGGCGCGGCATTCCTTGCATGGCTGCTCGACTGGGCGAAAACCTACATTCTCGCATTGGTCAGCGAACGCATCGGCTCGGACCTCCGCACGACCACCTACGAGCACTTGCAGGGGCTTTCACTCGAATACTTCGGCGGCAAACGCACCGGCGACCTGATGGCCCGCATTTCCTCCGGCAGTGACCGCATCTGCGTGTTCCTCTCGTCCCATCTGCTGGATTTCGCCACCGACCTGCTGATGATCCTGATGACCTCGGCGATCCTGATTTCAATCAATCCGTGGCTGGCCTTGGTGACTCTGGCCCCCCTGCCCTTCATCGCATGGTTGATCCACCTGGTGCGAAACAAGCTCCACCACGGCTTCGACCAAGTCTATCGGATCTGGTCGGAAGTCACCAGTGTGCTGGCGGACACCATTCCCGGCATCCGGGTGGTAAAAGCCTTTGCCCAGGAAAAACGTGAAGCCCAGCGGTTCCGCGAGGCCAACATCCGCAACCTCGTCGTCAATGACCGCGTCAACAAGGTGTGGTCGCTATTCACCCCGACAGTGACTTTCCTGACGGAAATCGGCCTGTTAGTCGTCTGGGGCTTCGGCATCTGGCAGGTTTCCAAACACGAGATCACGGTCGGTGTGCTGGTGGCCTTCCTCGCCTACATCAACCGCTTCTATTCACGCCTCGGCTCGATGAGCCGGATCGTTTCGGTGTCGCAAAAGGCAGCCGCTGGAGCCAAACGGATTTTCGACATCCTCGACCATGTTTCGAGTGTTCCCGAGCCCACCCATCCGGTGCACCTCAAGCACGTGAGCGGCTCGCTCGAACTGCAGAACGTCAGTTTCCGCTACGGGACCCGCACCATCCTGCAGGACGTGAATCTCACCATCGCCCCGGGCGAAATGATCGGCCTGGTGGGCCACAGCGGCTCGGGCAAGAGCACGCTGGTCAATCTGATCTGCCGTTTCTACGACGTGGTGGAAGGCTCGATCCGCCTCGAAGGGGTGGACATTCGCTCGCTGCCGGTCTCCGAATACCGGCGCAACATCGGCTTGGTGCTGCAGGAGCCATTCTTATTCTTCGGCACGATCGCCGAAAACATCGCCTACGGAAATCCCGAGGCAAGCCGCGAGGAAATCATCGCCGCCGCCCGCGCCGCCCACGCCCACGAGTTCATCCTGCGCCTGCCGCAAGGCTACGACTCGTTGGTCGGCGAACGCGGCCAAGCCCTCTCCGGCGGCGAACGCCAACGCATTTCGATCGCCCGCGCGCTGCTCATCGATCCACCCATCCTGATCCTCGACGAAGCCACTTCATCCGTCGACACCGAGACCGAAATGGAAATCCAGGCCGCGCTCGACAACCTGATTCGCGGCCGCACCACCCTCGCCATCGCCCACCGCCTGTCCACCTTGCGGCGCGCCAACCGCCTCGTCGTGCTCGACCGCGGCCAAGTCGTGGAAGAAGGCCAGCATGAGGAATTGCTAGCCAAAAAGGGTGCCTACTACCGACTCGACCGCGCCCAGACGGAGTCATTCAACGGTGGAGCCCCTCCCCAATCCGAAGATGACGGAGATGCAACCCCGATGGCCTCGCTCAAGGAAATCTGATAGGAAATGACCCCTAACGTCCAACTTCAACTCAAGCCATTCGGGCAACTGGTGTTCATTTCCGAAAATGGCGAGTCGCACGTCGGAGTTGAGCCCGCACGAACGTTCCCCATCTCCACGCCACGAGAGCACATCTCCCTCCTGAGCCGCGACGGCCACGAACTGGCATGGATCCCCAAGCTGGACGACCTCCCCGCCGAAACCCGCCGAGTGGTCGAAGAAGCCTTGGAGGCCCGGGAATTCATGCCCGAAATCCGGCGGGTGATCAACGTCTCCGGCTATGCCACTCCCTGCACTTGGAATGTCGAGACAGACCGCGGAACCACCAGTCTGATCCTGAATTCAGAAGAGGACATCCGACGCCTAGCTGCCCTCGCTCTGATCATCGGCGACAGCCGCGGCATCCAGTTCCTGATCCGCGACCGCAGCGCGCTCGATGACACAAGCCGCCGCATTCTCGACCGTTTCCTGTAATGGTTTCCGGATCGAGGCCTATCGCCGCTTGAATTCGCGATCATTGGTGATTCATTCCCTCTTTTGAGGATCAACCCTGCAAGTTCCTTCCTCCATTTTCGTATCAGATCAGGAAAGCAAAACCCGTGTCCTGATGAATTTCACCGCATTTTCCCGACTGGCCGTCCTGTCTGCCACGTTCTCCCTCGCTGCGAACGCGCAGCAGATCCTATTGGAGGCCGAGCAGTTCGACAAGACAGGCGGCTGGGACGTGGATCAACAGCTCATGGAAGTGATGGGCTCATCCTACCTGCTCGCCCACGGCCTGGGCGTGCCCGTGAAGGATGCCGTGACCAAGGCCACGTTTCCCTCGCCCGGAGCCTATCGGGTCTGGGTCCGCACCCGCGACTGGGTTTCTCCCTGGAAAGCACCTGGAGCTCCGGGAAAATTCCAGGTCCTCATCAATGGCAAGCCGCTTGCCACGACCTTCGGTACCGAAGGCGAGCAGTGGCACTGGCAGGACGGCGGCATGCTGGAAGTTTCCGGAGAAACCACCGTCGCCCTGCATGACCTGACCGGCTTCGATGGCCGCTGCGATGCCATACTTTTCTCCAAGGACAAGAGCTTCAACCCGCCGAACGAACTCGCCGCTCTAACAGCGTTCCGTCGCAAGAGCCTCGGCCTGCCTGATAAGCCGGAGGACGGTGGCAGCTATGATCTCGTCGTCGTGGGTGGTGGCATCGCAGGCACCAGCGCCGCGGTCTCCGCCGCGAGGAATGGCCTCACCGTCGCCCTCATTCAAGATCGACCGGTCCTCGGAGGAAATGGCAGCTCGGAAGTCCGCGTCTGGCCGGAAGGGCACACCAATCAGAAGCCTTTCACCCACATTGGCGACATCGTGCAGGAACTCGTTCCGGAAAAGACTCCGGGCGATGCCAATGCCGGCCGCGCGGAGATCTTCGCCGACAAGCGCAAGACTGACGTCGTCGCCGCAGAACCGCGGATCACCTTGATGCTCGAGCAGCGTGTCGACGCCGTAGAGTCCCGCGGCGGCCACATCTTCTCCGTCACCTCACAGAACATCCGCACGGCGAAGCGGACGAAGGTTTCCGGCAAGCTCTTCGCGGATTGCACCGGCGATGGCACGGTCGGCTTCCTTTCGGGAGCCGACTTCGAAATCGCGAAAGGCACCAAGATGGGCGCGAGCAATCTCTGGAACGTCCTCGATCAGGCCGACGAAAAGCAGGTAATGAAATGCGAGTGCAAGGACAAGGACGCCCTCTCCATGGCCACCCAGGCGGGAAACGTGGCAGCTCCTTTCCCGCGCACCCCGTGGGCAGTCGATCTGAGCGACAAGCCGTTTCCAGGACGCACCAACAACAACGGTCAATGGGGCGGCACCGGCCTCAAGAACCTCGGCGGCTGGTTCTGGGAAAGCGGTTTCGACAAGGATTCGATCAAGGACATCGAACGCATCCGCGACCTCAACATGCGGGCGATGTATGGGGCCTGGGACACGCTGAAGAACGTCGACAAGATGTATCCGAACCATCGCCTCGGCTGGTCGGCCTTCATCGCTGGAAAACGTGAATCACGACGATTGCTCGGTGACGTCGTCTTGAAGGGCGAGGATTTCCGCACCTCGAAGGAGTATCCCGATGGAGCCTTTCCCTGCACCTGGCACATCGACCTCCACGCGCCGGATCCAAGGTTCGACAAGGGCCACGAAGGCGAGGAGTTCATTTCCAAGGCCACCGACGGAAAGGAATTCAAGTATCAGGGACCCTACTGGGCTCCCTACCGCTGCCTCTATAGCCGCAACATCAACAACCTCTTCATGGCCGGTCGCGACATCAGCGTCGATCACGAGGCCCTCGGCCCGGTCCGCGTCATGCGCACCTGCGGCATGATGGGCGAGATCGTCGGCAAGGCCGCCTGGATCGCCGTCCGCCATGAGACGAGTCCGCGCGGAGTTTATGAAAAGCACCTGCCGCTGCTCAAAGAACTCATGGAACAACCCGGAGCCATGCGCCGCGACAAGCTCGACGGCAGCCTGAAGTGAATGGACCGCGAACTTTAGTTCGCCGTCAATCCATCCACACTCACTGCAACGGAGCCATCAGCCTCGCCAGCCGGCAGGCTGCTCGAAACCAGAACGGTCGCTTGGTGAAATCCTCGATCTTGGTCTCGATCGTTTGACTGAAGTCCTCTTCCAGCATCGCCGCGATCCCGCTCACGAACGCAGGATCCGAAGAAAGCGCGGTGATTTCGAAATTCAAACGGAACGAACGGTTGTCGAGATTCGCCGTACCCACCGTGGCCAGCCGGTCATCGATCAACATGACCTTCTGGTGCAGGAATCCCGGTTGGTAACGGAAGATCCTCACCCCGAACGGTAGGGTGTCTTCCAGAAACGAAAACGACGACAGCCAGACCAGCAGATGATCCGCCTTCTGGGGCAGCAGGATCCGCACCTCAGTCCCGCGCAGGGCCGCCGCCTGAAGCGCCGTGACCACGCCTTCATCCGGCACGAAGTAGGGCGATGCGATCCACAGTCGTTTCCGTGAAGTGTTCGCCGCTTCTGCCACCACCAGTTGCCACGAGTCGCAGGGATCAGCCGGACCGGTCGGAATGATCGCCGCCTGCTGGTTCGCCGCCCGCTCATCAGCCGTCCAGGAAAGCTCCGGCACTTCGCCACAGGCCCAATACCAGTCCTCGAGGAACACCAACTGCACCGCCTGCACCGCCGGGCCGGACATTTTCAAATGCGTGTCCCGCCACGCTCCGATGCTGGTGACCTCGCCCAAGTACTCATCGCCGACGTTCAGCCCGCCGAGAAAGGCCTCCTGTCCATCCACCACCACAATTTTGCGGTGGTTGCGGAAGTTCATCTGCAGGCGCGACCACCAACGGCGGTTCGTTCCGAAGTAATTGTGCTCCACTCCGGCTTCGTTGAGTTCTCGAAGGAACGCCCGGGACAGCTTGCTGGAGCCCATCTCATCAAACAGGAAATACACCTTCACCCCGGCCCTCGCCCGCTCGATCAGCGCGTCCTTGAAGCGGTTGCCAACCCGGTCGTTGTTGATGATGTAGAAATTCACCAGCACGTAGTCGCGCGCCTTCGCGATCGCGCCGAACAACTCCCGATAGGTTTCCAGACCGTCGATGAGAAGCTTCAGCTCGTTGCCTCGGGTGAACGGAAGTCCACCAAGCATTTCCGCCCCACGGGCGAAGGCGTCCTCCACCGGCAACTCATACTCCCGCAGCCGCTGGTGCATCTCGGACGCCAGCTTGCGGAGGTTCGCGTCCTCACCCCGGCGTCCCTTCACGTAGCCCTCGAAGCGGCGCCGTCCGGCGATCCAATACAGCGGGATGGCGAGAAACGGAAACATCGCCAGCGCAATGATCCACGCGATCGTCCCCTGGGCCGTGCGGACGTTCATCAAGGCATGGACCACATGCAGAAAGCCGATCGTGTATAAGACGATGACCCCGCCCAGTTCGAGCGCGATGATCCATGGTTCCTGAGGCATCGCAGTCACTCTAGCAGGCAATGAAGCGAAGTCCAAGGCCACAAGAAGAATGGCTCTCTGTCAGGTTTGCTGGAAATTCAAGGGGAGTAGATTGCCCGAATGATCCAATACGTTCATACTGATTTTTCACGCGACGGCGCAACGCCGCGACGAATCAAATGACATCTTCATCGCGCCACCAACGATTGCGCTGGCCGCTTGAATCCGCCCGTGGTTTCTTTCTGGCAGGCGGTTTATGTGAAATCCGAAGGATATCAGAACCGGATCGCCTAGACTGGAAACTACACGAGTTTGCCAGCCGGAGCGGAAGACACGATTTCGGGAGCTTTCGTGACCGATGTGGAGCGCCGCGCCAACTGCATCCGTGCGCTCTGCGGCGCGCCGGCCGACCTCCGTTTCAACACCGGGGCCACCGTCAATATCCAGGCTGGAGATCCCCACCTACCTTCGGCGTCCACCACCAAGTCCGCCGCCGCCCAGCAACTGCCTCTACGTGGTGCCGAAAACCAGCGAGCTCGACACGACTGTCGCCCCGCAGTTCGTGCCCTATCCCGGAAGCGGATTTTTCCCGGCTCCGCTCAATTTCCCCTACTGGTCGCTCTCTTATCCCGGCGCGAACTTCTCTGCGGCGACCGGCTCCGGAAGGCGCTTCATGCGCTGGAAAATCACCAAGCCGTGAGCCCCTCATTCGCGGCTTGTTCCCGGCGCGGTTGGAAACAATGCTCCGCCCAGTGATCGAGCGCTTCCGCCCCTACTTTGCCCTGCTCAAGAAAGTCAAAGGGCGCTTTCTCGCAGGAATCGCCGCCGGCTTCATTTACGCCGTCGCCAGCGGTTTCGGGATGCCATTCGTCGTCGAAAAGGTCTTCCCGGTGATCTTCGGCCAGGTCCAGTCGATCCTCGATGTCCGTCAGACGCTGGTCGAAAAGAGCGATGAGAAAACGGCCGATGCGATGCTCGAGAAAGCCTTTCCCGGCAAGCTCGAACAGGCCCACAAGCTGGAGCAATTCAGCGCCCAGGTCGCCGAGCACGTCGGCTCCGAAAAGGCTCCAGTGACCATTCTTCTGGCAGCCTGCCTGTTCCTCCCCATCGCCTTTCTGGTCCGCGGCGCGGCCGGATTCTTCAATGTCTACTGGACCACCCAGTGCGGCCTGGAGGTGCTCAAGGACATCCAGCAAAAAGTTTTCGAAAAGCTCCAACGCCTGCCGCTCGGCTTCTTCAGCGGCCGGAAAACCGGTGACCTCATCAGCCGCGTGATGGGTGATACCCAGATGCTGCAGATGGTCGTCACCACCGTCGCCAACGACATCATCAAGCAGCCGCTCACGCTCATCAGCGCGCTCGGCTACCTTGGCTTCAAGAGCTACCAGAGCCGCGAATCCTTCTTCCTCCTGCTCTGCCTCCTCAGCATCCCGATCTGCGTCCTTCCGATCCGGCTCATCGGGAAAAAGCTGATGCTCCGCGCCGCCGTCATGCAGAAGACCCAGGGCGACAACACCGCCGTCCTTGGCGAAACCCTCGGCGCGACCCGCGAGATTCGTGCCTTCAACCTCGAGGACCTCATGGCCGGACGCTTCCTCGCCGGCCTCGGCCGTTGGACCAAGCTCCATCTCAAGGTCATCAAGTACCGCTTCCTCGCCCCGCCCGCCATCGAGTTCGTCTCCGCCGTCGTGGTCTCCGCCGCCCTGTTCTATGGCGCCCGTCAGAATTTCTCGCTTGAGGCATTCCTGCCACTCGTCCTAGCCCTCTTCATGTGCTACGACCCGATGAAAAAGCTCGGCGAGGTTCACAACCGCCTCAAGCAAGGCAAGGTCTCGCTCGACCGCCTGGAGGAAATCCTCGAGGCGCCGGAAAGCACGCCCGAGCCCGTTTCCCCCGTCACCCTGACCTCCGTCCAAGGGGCCATCACGTTCCACGCCGTCAGCTTCTCCTACGGCGATGCCGCTGCCCTGCGCGACATCAACGTCGAGATCCCCGCAGGCCAGATCGTCGCCCTCGTCGGGCCGTCCGGTGCGGGCAAGACCACTTTCGCCAGCATGGTGCCGCGCTTCTACGATCCGGTCGAAGGCTCCATCCAGCT
>Ga0114958_10003865_pt1 | contig 10566 bp, 13 predicted proteins | sample C_130208_EF_Meta_FD_89577 | JGI IMG/M metagenome (GOLD analysis project Ga0114958, IMG submission 89577) | Freshwater microbial communities from Lake Croche, Canada to study carbon cycling - C_130208_EF_MetaG | ecosystem: Environmental > Aquatic > Freshwater > Lake | place: Lake Croche, Canada... | reverse complement strand
TATTTCTCAATAATCTGGGTCCAGACAGTGGAAGTGGGGTGTGGACGAGTCATCTCACCCTTGCAGACCCATCCATCCTTCAGGTACTTCTGAACCCGAACATCAATGGCGATAGCGGGGTCTCCACAGATTCCAGAGATGTAGGCTGACGTGGGACCGGCAAGAACCTTCCAACCAATTCGCTTCATTTTAGCCTGTTTTTACGTACTACATAAAAAAGGCTACAACGTATCAATTTTTTATAATTTTATTTCTTCTTATCAACCTTCTGCAGGTGGAGTTCGTTCTGAACAATGGCATTCTCATAATCATAGGGTGCAAAGACTACATTGCCGCGAATCTTCTGGAGTGCCTCAACCGTGAACTCATCGCGCTGCGGCATAGGACGACGGAAGTTCTCTTCATCCCACTCATCTGGGTAATAATTCTCTTCACAGAAGTTGTCGTACCATTCTGTCATAATATACTTAGATGCCTCTTCAAGGGTATCAAAGATGTGCTTGTTGTTGTGCTCAAAGCCGCTGGACATTGTGCGATAGATGCAGGTAAGAACGTACATTTTACTTGGGGTACTAGAACCCCTAGGGGGCATATAATTCAATTTTTTTTCTAATAATATTAGCTCTTATGCAGCCTACGTAAATTTGATTCCCTCTTTGTTCTTATATTGAGTATATCAATGAACGCCGCTGACTATGAAAAGCAACTAGAAGAGCTCAAGGCCTCATATGCTAAACTCGAGTTTGAGTTTGAGATATCCTTATTTACGGGAGGCATCTTTGGGTTTTCCTTAGGTCTGATGGCCTGTTACTTTACCAGCTAAAAATTGAATGTTACATACGTTTCATTTTAAGGTATCAACAAGAATGGAGTATCCCGTTCGTACTGTACTCAAGTGTATGCACGGCGACAAGTTCTATGGGTCTGTCGTGGTGATTCGTGGAGACCCCGTATATGATGAGAATCTCAATGTAGTTGAGCACACCAAGAAGTTTCTGCAGATTCGTCGCGGCAACCTGAAGGGGAATGAGTGCCGAGAGATCTTTGATAGCATCGATGAGTGGCAGAAGTCTCTGGGTATTACGTACCCGGTTGCAAATGAAGAGCCCATCTTAATGAACTGGTTCAATATTTGCGCAGCGGCTCTTATTGTTCCCTTTAGCATTGCTGCCGCCTACTTTCACAACGAGGCTATGAATAGGTTTGCCTAGGTAGTCTTACCATTAGTATTGTATTCAATAAAATTGATTTTTTACTGGCTGTATATATACAGTACCTCAAAGGACAAAAGACAAAGCTACATCAGAAGAATGGACTGCTCCATTTGTTACGAAGCTATTACCAAGGATACAGGCAAGGCCGAACTTTCCTGTTCGCACACCTTTCACCTGAAGTGTCTTTCCCAGTGGTTTCTGAAAAACGAGAACTGCCCGTGTTGCCGACACGAGGCCAAAGAAATGGAGCGAATGGTTTCTGGATCTGGATCTGCTGCAGATACCATTGATGAGGATGAGGATGATGATGATGATTCGGATTCGTACGACGACGACGAAGAGGATGACCTTGATCTTGCAGCGGCTCAGGAACGTGCCAGGCATCGGATGAACAAGTTGAAGTCCAAGATGACCAAGGAGCAGCTTGAGGCCTATGCCGCCACCCGCATTGCAGCTCTTGTTCGTGGGTATCAGTCGCGGATGTTCTTCTTTGAGTTCAAGTGTGTAAATGCAGATTTGGAGGACTCTGTTCAGGAGTTAAAGGAGGCTCAGCAAAAGATGGATGATTGCAAGAAGCGAAAGAAGTTTTATCACAAGCTCATCCCGATGTCGCGTCCTCAGATTCGTAGCTTTGCTGCTACGAAGATTCAGGGCATTTGGCGTACAAAGAAGCAGCAGCAGCTTTACAAGAAAGAAATTTGGGCGATTAAGCTTTTAAGAAGTATGAAGAGTTTTATCACAATCAATGGTGAGCCTGCCATTGACATGGAGACCATTCGCTCTTTACAGGCGAGTCTAACGGTAGAACTCAAGTTACAGGGAGATAATACTTGGGCACGTTTCTGTGACGTGGTAATCGATAAGAAGTAAAAAAACCGGGTCAAAAATTGAATGCGTTTTACACTGTAGTATTAGTGTGCAGCGATGCATAGTCGCCCTAGTAGCGCAATGGATAACGCGTCAGCCTTCTATAGCCAAACTATACAAGGTAAGCTGAAGATTGTGGGTTCGATCCCCACCTAGGGTACAGCTCTTAGGAGCACATAACCGGTTTAGCTCAGTTGGTAGAGCATCAGGCTTTTATAGGCGTAGCCATACGAAACCTGATAGTCGCGGGTTCAAGCCCCGCAATCGGTAAACATCTTTTTTTATATATCATCTGTAAATAGGATGATTGAATACGAATTCAATTGGGACAAATACACATATGACTATAAAGGTCCTACAACGAAGATACAGTTTCCAGAACATATTAAGCATATAATCTTATCAACAAACAAGGAAATAGGTGGTCTTATAATGTTTGAAAAGAAGCCTAGCAATACGCTTGAAGCAAATTCAATCTTTCTTACGGCAGGTGAAGAGGATAAGGTAGATTTCACTCGTATTCTTAATACAGTCGTGCATCCTTCCTATATGATTTTTCACACCCATCCTCTAAGAAAGAGGGGATACAATGGCTATAGTGGTACAGATTTGACTTCATTCTTCTACTATACCTTAATTAACTATAAGGCAGAGAATCGTATTCATTTTTGTTTATCGACAGGGCACGATATACACTTCAGTTTCCTGGATAAACCAGTCGTTGAGTATATAAGAACTATTATCAAGGTCATCAAAAAAGAGTCTGGATTATTCACATCCGACAAGGAAGTACAAGAGGCTTTTATGATTTACTTTCACTATTTATGCAGTGTCATTGAGTATTATTGTGTAACCTCAGCTAGAGATATGTCCTTTGTTGATGCACAACTATTAAAGTTCATTGAGCATTTCACCTTTACTCCCTTAGATAAGGCGAAATGGAATGATTTTAAGATATGGATGAACCAATATAAGCCTGCGAATCCAGCTATGTATGCAAAGTATGAGGCTGTTAAAGGATTTAAATATATAAACGAGAACTATGAACGAATCTCTAATACAATCCAATGTGTCTTTAATGTTCCAGGTATATCTCCAGAAGAAGTCGTAAAAAGAATTGGTCTTTTTAAGACTACATCAAGTACGTATGATGCCTTTACGAAGACAGGTAGTGTCGTATGTATAGACTCTGGAAAAATATACAATGAAACGGACCCTTGGCAAACCACGTCTACACTTGCAGGCCCTTCCGAATTGTCTGGTCTAAGAGAAAAAATGAATATGAGTGGTGGATATTCTAGGAAGACGAGGAAGTTAGTTAGACGGTGATTGATTCGTCTGATTCGCTAGCCAGTTCGTACAGAATACCTTGTAGGCCTCAGGGTCTGAATCCTTTGACGCCTTTGCCATCACCTGAACCTCCTCCTGCTTTGGCTTTTCCTGTGAATCCCCCTGCATTTCATTGCGAATCATAGCCATAAAGGCATTCCAGGCGTGAATGGCCGTCACCTTCTTTACTGTTTCTGTACCATTTGTGCTACTAGGCTCAACTGATACAGTCTTCTTTATCTTGTACACACGCTTCTTTACTGGCGCTACAGGTGCTACTGGCACTATAGGCTCAGTGCTGACCTCCTGCACTGCCACTACTGGTAATGCTACTATAGGCCCACGCCTCTGAAGTTCTTCTGTAAGCAGTTGGATGTCCTCCAGTGCCCGCTTTAGTTCAATCTGCATCCTCTCAATCGTGAGAATCATATACTCATCAGACATTGACATTCTTCCTTGTGGTACCTACTGCACTAGTAGCACAGGCGTTCAATTTTAATCACTAAAATTGACAGCATAGTGCCCTAGGGACTAGCATACCCGCTGTATTTACAAGATGAGTTATTATATCCTGAGACCCTCTGAGTTCAACAAGGCCCAGGCTGATAAGCGTATCATTTACTTCCTCAAGAAGAAGGATGTGCCTTCTGATGAGCGAGAGGATATTGTTCACTTGAAGTGTGCCTCCATCAAGCGTGTTTCCACGATTTCAGATGCGCTCAGTTACCTCCAGATGAATACCTCGGATGCAAGCTATACAGTGCAGCCTTACATTCTTAAGAGAATCAAGTGGAATGAGGCAGTGGATAAGTTTGGCCTGGACTACGATACGGATACGAGTGACTCTGATACCGAGGATGACTCTGATACTGATTCCAAGTCAAGCAAGTCGCGTGATTCGTCTCTTGTATTCCACCCTGGAATCACTGATATGAAGGGCTAAATAAGGCTTGCAAAAATTGACTTTATTTTTTAGTTCAGACTAAAGTATTCAAAATGGCTTCAACTAAAGTCAAAGTTATCACCGAAGACCTCGGCAAGATTGCAGAGAAGGCCTTCTGCGAGCTTATTGGAACTCCCTACAACATGAAGTTCAAGTATCCTCAAGAGCGCGTGAATACCTTGAAGCCACGATTTAGCTCCCTTGCTGAAGAGTTTGCTGGATATAAGCACACTGGTAATGTGGATGACCTCAACGACTTCACATCTGCAGATGGCTCAAAGCACTTGAGCGTGAAGACCACCAAGAAGGGTTGGAAGGTCTGCCCTCAGGTCATTGGTCAGCCGGCACGCTCAACCTTCTGCCCCACCTTTGGTCTACCCTTGGATTCTAGCAATGATCAGATTAAGGCCTATATTGAGTCCAACGTTGGCTCAATGATACCAAGGTACATTGAGACAACCTTTCACTGCCCAGTTCTCTTCTACTGCGAAAAGACGAATCTGTGCCAGGTTATCACCTTAACGAAACCCTTAGATTGGTCTAACATTCAATTGACTCTGAGGCATCAGCTTCTAAAGAAGGTCTGGAATGAATCGGCGACTCTTTATGGAGAGAACAATGGAAAAAAGTTCAGCCTGGGTGAGTTTCAGGTTCACAATCACCGTGATTGCATCAAGTTCCGCTTTGACTTGAATAGCTTGCTAAAGCTGTTTCCCGAGAACTTTACTATCAAGGCTGTCTAGTATTATTTATACAATCGTGACCTTCTTGACTTTAATGACTCTTCGTGCGGTTAGAGGTTTTTTCAAGCAGAATAGGTATTCCATAATCTTCTTATCCTCGTTGTACTCAAAGGACTTGAATCTCTTATACTCACGTTCAATGACGCTCACTTCTCCATAGGTCCTCAATAGGTTAACCATCGTGTCCTTAGGAATCAGGCTCTCACTGTTATAGGATAGGAATACCCATTCGGTCTTCAGTTCACCGATGAGTTTTTTAAAGGCTTCCTTCACATCATTCTTTTTACAGAACGGTGAAATGAAGCAATCTTCTGGAATTCCTGTCTTACCCTTGAGTGGTGCAGCTGCCGCCTGCTCATCTGGTGTCTTTGCAATCATATTGAGGGGGAAGTAGTTCTTGCTATACTGGCGCTCATTGTATGGAGGGTCTAGATATACCGCATCTGCAGTAAAGGAATTAAGCAAATCGCTGGATAGTACATCTGAATGAAAGGCCTTTGCATTAGGAGCAGCAAATTCTGTAAGATCGTGGATGGGTTCTAGAGTAAGTTCCTTGAGTGCCTTCGCCTTGAAGTTCTTCAGATAGCATCCATAAACAGCGGGTACATTGCTGACTGCATCGGCGCTAAGCAGCAGGGAAGCCAGGAGGAAGACTCTATCTTCCTGATTTGTAAAATCTGCAGCCTGAATTTCCTTGCGTATGTAGTCAATGCGCTTCGCATTCTCAATAGTAAAGAACATTCTCTCGCACCCTTCTGAGGGACTATAGTGTTTCTGGATATATCCTACTATGCCGTCGTGCTTTCTGGCCTTGATATCGTCTTTCATTTTCTGAATGAACATCTTACAGGCTGGAGTATAGACGGTCATTCCAAAGGCCCTTGAAATGATGGAACTGTAGAGCTCAGCATCATTGGTAAAGGTGGTTGCACCCTTGGTACGGAAATGGTAGCTTACAACACCCGTTCCAGCGAAGAGGTCTCCAATCCGCTTTCCTTGAAAATCAGTCCACCCAGTCTTTTCCTTTATGGCATTATCAAGCCATTCAAGAAGCTGGAATTTTGAGCCAATGTAATTTAGCCTGTGGATAGTCATATACGTATACCTTCTTGCAGACTATGGATTGTCAATTTTAGGTCCATTATGAATCACTTGAAAAATTGATTGATACTGGACTAGTATAGATGCATACACCAAATGGACTACTTTACGAATTCTTTCCTTTCTAAGGGTAATATGTCTAGCTTTATGAGCAGTCTTGTAGTCTATGACCCAAATTATAAGGTGGAGATTAGCCCATTTATGGGTGGCCTACTCTTTATCACGTGCATTTCAGGGCTTCTAATGAGCTATTCATCTCGGGTCGATCTTCTTGAGAAGAAGAAGCGTGATGAGGAAGTGCGGTCTCTTCTAGTCTTTGAGGCCATTCGTCGTTCGAATGAGCTCGTCGACCAGCAGAAGGGTATGGAGACTCAGGAGTACAAGAGTAAACTCATCCCTCGCATTGACACAATGGAGGAGCGTGTAACTAGGATGGCGGATGATTTGAAGGTGCTTTACAAGATTTGTCCAGAGATGAGTCAGCGTAAGATTACGATTGGTGGCAAGTGTGCAACCTGGTATATTTCCTCGATTCGGTATGCCGATACAGTGATTATCGACTATTCTATCGTGGATATTGTAAGCTTACAGGTAGTTGAGTCATCACAGGTTCAGTATTCGTGTATCTATAGTTTATCTGGTTATGGAAGTCCGAATATAGACCCAGATACTGAAATCATTGTACCTGCGGGCTGTAAGATGATTGTGACGAAGGCATATCGTTACCCGAGGGGCCTTGACCGTTATGGTTCGATTGATATGACTGAAGAGGCGAAGGCTGCACTTGAAACGAAGGTGCCGAAGTTTACACTATAAAAATTGACGCTGCCGCTGCTGTATAAATAAGCATACCCAAATGGCTTCCACTCGTATTCGTGTTTCATCTAAGACTGTCGCAGGTCGCAAGGCGGTTCGTTACTCAACCATTCACAAGAATCCTTACACGGATAAGCGCTTTCTGAATCACTGGGACACGTGGTATGATGCCTTCGCTGCGGAGGTAAATGATGAGTTCCCTACTGCATCGTCAAGCCAGCGTCGCCAGGCGGCTGAGAGCCGCTGGACGACCTTCGCGGCGAAGTCACTCCGCTGCTCTGAGCACGAGGTTACCACGTGGCTCGCAACGCCTTCTGGCCGTTCAACGTAACTAGAATACCTAGAAATAAGAATAAAATAAGAATAAAAATTATTTAATACATAAACTCTTTTTTCAGTCATACTTAAGCAAGGTCTTGGATGCCAACTTGCGTCTGCGTAGGCTCTCAAGATCACTGAGAAGCTGATTCATCTTTGCAGAAAGCATTGTTGTCAGCTCGTCATTTGCATTAAGAAGTCGCTTCTTGATTCCAATAATACTTTCCTCAAGCCCAGATATCTGCTGGTTAAACCAGTTCGTTGTGTGTTGCTCAAGGCTTAGCTTCATATCTGCATCTGGAGGCAGTTCGCAAGAGGTAATATCGTAAAAGCGCTCTTCTATGTCTGACATTGTGTGCATAGTATTTTACAAGGCTAGGGTTCAATTTTTCAAAAAATTGAACCATATCCGTTAGCTAGGGATAGGTACAGGCAAAAGATGCAAGAGAAACCAAGGAAAGTATTCAAGGTCAAGAAAGAAATTCAAGTTCAAGATGTACAAGTAAAACCCAAGCGTGCAATCAAGGTCAAGAAGGGCCTTCCAGTGCCTCCAGTGAATCCCTGTCCAATGACACAGACCACAGAAGCCTTTGAGATTCTCCGTGAATATTATCTAGAAAAGGAGGAGCCAATCCCTGAAGACGATCTCAAGTGGTACTACGAGGCAGTTGAGCAGGACAAGAAAGATGAAGAGCAGTTCTGGATTCAGAATCCGACTATGAAGGCAATGCTAGAAGCCGTTGAGAATGGCTTAGATGATGAGCAAAGGGAGCAAGCCGAGCAGGAAGCCAAGAAGAATGAGCCAGTGAAGCCTGAGACAGATGACTTGGGTCCGATGCCTGAGTATGGTTCGGGTGAGTTCTGGGCGTGGTGCAGAAAGCGTAAGGCTATTCGCCTAGCCAAGGAAGCCGCAATCATTGCAGCAGGAGGCACGGTTCCTCCTGAGAAGCCAAAGAAGCCGAGGGCAAAAAAGACTCCAAAGGCTTAGATTCTAGCCAGTGGTAAATCATCTTATATTTTTTGTTATATCTTTCAACGAGTATAGATGCATCTTTAAAGGATAGACAGTATTCACCATTGGATATATGCCCATTTAGTTTACTTTGCCACGAAAGGCGATACATTACTTTACTTTGATGAATTATTTTTTATCACGCTTGAACTTACTCTTGGCGAAGGCGACTTTTGTCTTGAGCCCAGCCTCAAAGATTTCCCCAGCCTGCTGTGGAGTCAGAGAGTCTAAGTCAATATCCTTTGGAATACTAATACACTGTGGCTTTCCTCCCTTACTGGAAGGGGCTTTCATCAAGTAGGGTCCATATTGCCCAGTGCGAATCTGGAAGGGCCCAACGGTTCTCGTAGGGTTCTCTGATTTCGCCTGGAGTTTTGTAATAATTTCATCAAGGCCTTCGCCCTGTGCTACACTGACACGTACGCCATTCCATTCAGCGTAAGAGCCATACTGGCCTTTCTTAACTACCACGGGGTGTCCATTGTGTTCCCCTAGGGCATCTCCTTTCTTCTGTTCAGCCACTGCGCTAATGAAAGCCTTGGCTTCCTCTAGGGTCAAATCCTGGAAAGCCTTCTTGGGTGGCCACCCGAAGAAGACAGTTTCCTCCTTGGTTACTCCTTCCTTGAGAAGTAGGGGTCCTTTGGCTGTAACAATGGCTACGATTCCTTCTCCTAGTTCACGCCGTCTAGCATTCCCTGGAGTCGCTGCTGTTCCAGGGCCACCTGAAAGCTTCAACGTTTCATAGCGGTCCTTGTACGATGACCAGGTATCTTCCAGGACTTTCTTCCAGGGTTCATTTCCTTCAGCAATCTTATCTAATCTGGTTTCCATTGTTGCAGTGAAATCAAAGGAGAAGAGGTCTGGAAATTTCTGCAGTACAAAGTCTAGAAGTGTTTTGCCTAGAGGGGTTGGAACCATTCTGGCCTTTTCTCCTCCCCGCTTCAAGGTAAAGGGAGCAGCCGTAGGGGGCCACTGACCTAAGGCGGTTAAGCTATACGTCTTGCACTCTTGAATGCTGGAGGGAATATCTTTGACCTCCACGTAGTTCTTTTCAACAATCGTGGCAATCAGGGAGGCAAAGGTAGAAGGTCTACCGATACCCTTCTTTTCAAGTTCTCTGACTAGGGTTGCCTCAGTAAAGCGTCCTTGGGGCTTGGTCTCCTGGGGTTTCGCTTGAAGACTACGCCATTTGAGGGCCTGACCTTCCTTGAGGCTTTCAGCGAGGGTCCAGGCATCTTCAGCAACTTCATCTTCTTTTTCATTGTCATTATCTTCAGCAACAGCTGCATCTGTATCTTTCTCATCGGCTGCCTTCCATCCAGGAAAGGTGGTTCTCTTCCATTTGGCTTGCCAACTAAAGTCACCCTCATCCCCTTGAGCCTCAAAGTCAATGATACGATGCTCACCCTTAGCCTGTGCCATAATGGATTGTAGGGCTCTGAGCCAGATGAGGCGATAAATCCGCTTATCCTGGTCACCCCAGTCCTCGCTCTCAGGTAAAATGCCGCGCTCAAAGTGAGTTGGGCGAATGGCCTCGTGGGCTTCCTGGGCTTGCACTTTCTCCTTCGTATCCTCAACCTTGGGTTTCTTGGTTTTTATCGTAGTTGTACCTGAAGAACTTGGAGCATTTGCAAGGTATTGCTTCCCCCACTTACCTTCCACGATCTTCTTGGCCTGTTCAACAGCTTCCTCGCTCATTGTCGTTTGATCCGTTCTCATATAAGTGATATGTCCTGCTTCATAGAGTTTCTGGGCAATCTGCATAGACCTCTTTGGATTGCATTTATAGAGATTACTCGCCTGTTGCTGCAAGGTACTCGTCATAAGAGCCTGAGGAGGTGACTCGGTCCAAGGCTTCGTTGTAGCCTTCTTAATCGTGCCGCCTTGCTCATCCTTGTGGTTCTCCAAGTAATTCAGCGCGGATTCCTCATCACCCAGGGCATCAGTCATCGTGGCGGGCCACTTTATCTTTGCCCCTATAGCAGACCACATACCGAATAGACCCCAGGATGAATCGGTCTTAAATGCATCAATGGATGCCTCTCTTTCACACACTAACCGCAAGGCTGGAGTTTGACAGCGTCCAGCGGACAAGGCGGGAGCCACGTGTTTCCAGAGAAGGGGTGAAATAGTAAAGCCTACCATCATATCAAGCATTGCACGAGACTGCTGGGAATGTACACGGTTCATATCAATGGTTCTGGGATTCTGGATGGCATTGAG
>Ga0114958_10003863_pt1 | contig 10569 bp, 3 predicted proteins | sample C_130208_EF_Meta_FD_89577 | JGI IMG/M metagenome (GOLD analysis project Ga0114958, IMG submission 89577) | Freshwater microbial communities from Lake Croche, Canada to study carbon cycling - C_130208_EF_MetaG | ecosystem: Environmental > Aquatic > Freshwater > Lake | place: Lake Croche, Canada... | reverse complement strand
CATGTGCTTGCAGAACTGTTGGCTTGGATGAAAGCTAACGGAGCTACGGTAGCCCAGTGTTGGTGTCGTGATGAACTGGTTCCCATGTATAAAAAGATGGGAATGGAAGAAACCCATCATGTAATGAGGATGAAGATATGAATATCGTCAAGAACTTATTTAACTGGCTGACTGGTCAGCAGTTCATCATGTATATGGGCGGTGGTAGTAGCCAGCCAAACCAAACCTACTCCCAGACATCAAACATACCTGAGTATGCGCAGCCTTATGTTGAGCAAATGCTTGGCGCTGCGCAGGGGGAGATTTTTAACGCTAACGGCACAGGCATCAAACCTTACAAACCCTTTAGCAGCAACCCCAACGACTACTTTGCTGGGTTTTCCCCTATGCAACAACGGGCGCAGCAACAAGCCGCAAATATGCAGGTCACGCCGGAAACAGGCATGGCCGCTGGCATGGCCGGTGCTGCTGGTTTGGGGGGGTTAGGTACACAGTACAACCCAATGGGCGCATACTCACAGCAGTTTGGCCAACAGCAAGCTGACCAGTACATGAACCCCTACATGCAAAATGTAGTGAATGTCCAGCAAGCCGCAGCTCAACGCCAAGCGGATATTGCAACAACAGGGCGTAATGCACAAGCCGTAGGTGCAGGTGCCTTTGGCGGTTCTCGCCAAGCTGTTACTGATGCCGAAGCTAACCGGGCGTTGGCTGACCAGAAAAACGCTATTCAAGCCCAAGGCCTTAATACAGCATACACAAATGCGCAGCAGCAGTTCAACGCCGATCAAGCTGCACGTATGCAAGCCCAACAAGCCAATATTGGTCAACAACAGTTTGGCGCTTCTCTTGGTATGCAAGGATTGCAGACCGGTTTGCAAGCCGCAGGCCAGTTGGGTCAACTTGGCCAGAACGTATATGGCCAGCAGATGGGTATTAACCAGTTGCAAAACCAATACGGCGCACAGCAACAAGCGGCAGAGCAAGCAAAGATCAACCAACAGATCCAAGACTACGCTACTGCACAACAATACCCCATGTTGCAGTTGGCCAACATGAGTGCGTTGACACGCGGTCTGCCTATGCAAAACGCCACCACGCAGATATATCAAGCGCCTCCAAGTGCGGCATCCCAACTTGCTGGTTTGGGTACGGCAGCATACGGACTATCTCAATTAAGCGGTAATAGCTCAAGCGGCACAGGTTCGGTTGCTGGTAAAGCCAAAGGCGGCAAGATCAAAGAAAAACAACCAGCCGGTTTAGCTGAGTTGGCCCTGATGAAAATGCAGTAAGGAACATTATGCTTAATGTAAAAACCCTCACAGATACGATGTCCCGTATGCCGCTGCCACAGTTGCAGCAGTATGCTGCACTGCACAAGAACGATCCTTACATTGTGACGCTGGCGCTTTCTATTGCAAACCAGAAGAAACAAATGCAAGCAGGGCAGGCTGGCCAAGCGGGGATGATGCCGCAACCTAAAGTGGTTGACCAAGATATTGCACAAATGTCTCCTCCCCCTGCGCGTCCAATGGGGGGCATGCCTCAAGGTTTACCGGAAGATTCTGGTATTGGACAACTGCCAGCACAGAACATGCAAGGCATGGCTGCTGGCGGCATTGTTGCGTTTGATGACGGCGGTAGTGTGCCGGGCTACGCAAGTGGTGTGTTTACTGGAAAGCCTGAAGACTATATTTACACAGGCGGTATTGGCCAGCCTTATTATGTTGATGCGCCATATAACCCACGTAATCCAAGCCCTTTGATCCCACTCAAGGGACGCAAGTTTGCCACAAAAGAAGAAGCGGTTAACGCAATTAACGCGCTTTCAAACCCTCCATCTGCTGTACCCACTGCGCCTGCTGCGGCACCGGCTTTGCCGCCTAGTGCAACGCAAGTAATGTCAGGACTATCTACTGTTAAAGCGCCTCCCAGCATAGGAACACCACCTCCACCTTCCGCCACAGAAACAACACCAACAGTTAAACCCATAAACCCTGTTGTACCTTCAAATGCGGGGTTGGCTGCACTCAACACCACGCCGTTGACCCCCGAACAAGCCATGACGGCTGGTCAAAAGTTTGGCGATGAGGCTGCCCTTAAGGCAGGCATTGCAAAACTTGACACAGATGCAGTTAACACAAACGCCTCTATTCAAGCAGCCCATGAAAAAGGCCTTGCCGCATTACCAAAACCCGGTGAAGAAGCGGAAGCACGTTTGAAAGCTCGTGAAGCCCAAGACGTTGTTGGCCAAGCCGATGCCAAAGCAATGGCCATCTTTAAAGCGGGTCTAGGCATGATGGCCGGAACATCTCAACACGCGTTTGAAAACATTGGCAAAGGCGCAATGGCCGGTCTGGAAGACTACAGTGCATCCATTAAAGACTTCCGCAAGCTCGGGATTGAACGCGACAAAGCTTACGCTGATATTGAGGCCGCACGCAATGCTGCCGCACGAGATGACTTTAAAACATCCATTGGGCTGCAAGAAAAAGGAGCCGACCGTTTGGCACGCGCCCATGAAAAAGGTATTGACCTTACAGCAAGTTTGTTTAAGACCAACAAAGAAACAGCGGCTACTATTTACCGCGACAGCTTCGATCAAGCGCAACAGAACTTGCGTACACAGGCAACAGAAGCTGGTGCTACGGGGCGTACACTTATTCAAGAACGTGGGGCAAATACACGCGCACAAATGGGGTCTCCGCTCAACCTATATTCAAAACTTGGTGGAGCGGCAGAAGGAAGTCCATTGCTCAAGGGTTACAACATTGCTAAAAACGAAGGCTCAATGGAACGATTGTTCGAGTCATACAACAAATTGGCCAATGACCCGTTAAACGGAACTTACTTTAAAGCGCAGCACCCAACTTTTGAATCGTACGTAAGAAACTATCAAAGTGGAATTGGTACTGGCGGTGGTTCTGGTTTTGTCCCGCTTCCGGCAAATGCCACTGTACTTCCACCCAAGTAATGAGTAATAATCCACCTGTGCGCACATAAACTTCCGCCAACGCACGGGTGGGTACACAGTTGAGTAAAACAAATGGCCAATTACATCCGCTTGCCAAATGGTGCGTTTTATGAGGCTCCCGAAGGAGCGGATTACAATAACGCTATTCGTAAAGCTTATCAGGACTACCCTGAAGCTTTTGGCCAAGCGCCAGCACCCAAGCAAGATAAAAGCGGATTCTTTCCCGCACTAAGTTCTGGTTTTAAAAGCGGTGTCGGAGAAACAGCTACTGGCCTTGGCGAACTTACCGGCATACAAGCGCTCACCAAGTTTGGTAAAGAACAGCAAGAAAAAGCTGGCCAAGTTTATACGCCCACTACGGATGAAGACATTGAAGCCGCTAAAGGTGTATTGCCAACTGCTGGTAAATACATAAGCAAATACATTACTGAACCTGTTGGACAAGCCGCCGGTAGTATCACTGGCGCGTTTGGTCTTCCTATGGCCGCCGCCGCTGTCGCTCCCGAAGCTGCGGGTATTGGCGCTATTGGCGCTGGTGCGTTGGCGTTTGCTGCAACCGATGCCCCAATTGAGATTGGCAAGATACTTGCTTATCAGAAAGAAAAAGGTCAAGAAGCTAATCCCATAGCAGCAGTAACTTTTGGTTTGGCTACAGCCGCTGTTAATTCATTTAGTGGGCAAATATTGGCAGGCCCAATGCGCAGCATCATTGGCAAAACTGCAATGGAAACGGCCAAAGAGTTGGCTCCAAAAGTTGTTGCTGGAGAAATAACTGCTGCTGAAGCCGCTACTAAAGTTAGCGGAACCGTTAAAAACGTATTGCAAGGCACTGCCCAAAATGCCGTAGTTGGTACTGGCATGATGGTGTCTGACGAAGCGTTGAAACGTGCTGGCGCGGGGGAAGATATAACATCACCCGAAGCATTAAAGTCTTATGGTGAACAAGCCAAAACTGCCATTGCGTTATCTCCGTTCTTTGGGTTGATGCACGGCGCAGGAGCTAAAGGCGCGGCTGAACGCACAATTGGTGAAGCTGGAGAAACCAGAGCCAAGGCCGTAGCCGATGCTGAAGAAGCTGCCAAAAATCACCCAGACGCATTGCTAGCACTGGATACCCAGTATGCCGCTTTGGAAAAGCAACGCGCTGACCTTGAAGCAACAGCGGTCAAACCCAAGAAAGGTTTTACTCCTGAAGAAAAGCAAGCATACAAAGATGCAAAGACTGCCGTTCGAAACTTTACGACCAGCGATGATTATCTTGCGGTCAAAAATGAGTACAACAAACGTAAAGATGCCATTGCTGAATTAAAAGCACAGCAAGCTCCCCCCGCCGCGCCCGAGGCGCAGCCTACCCCAGCGGCTACCCCAGTTCCTGATGTCAATACGTTGATGGATCAACACGACACGCTCAAGTTACAAGACGACCAGCTTGCAGCACAGATGGCGCAAAGCCCTGAAACCTACGAACAATTACGCCCACAACATAAACAACTTCAAGAACAACTCACCGCTTTAACAAAACAAATTGATGCTTTGGGTGGCACCACAGTCAAGCCCGAAGAATTTGAAGCGCAGGCAAACGTAACACTGGGTGCTCTGGATAAACAAATTGAAACACAAAAAGCCGCCTTTGCCAAAGCCACAGACCCCAACCAGCGTGACTACGACGTTGCTGACAAAGCCTTGGCCAAACTTAAAGAATTAAATGCTGAGCGTGAAAAAGTTAACGCAGATATTGAGATGCGCCGCAAGGCATTGACTGAGAAGCAAGCCAACCTGACCGAACGTGGGCAGACACGCCCATTGTTCACAGAAGCCGAAGCACCGATCCCCAAAGCTGAGACACAGGACGTTACGCCGCCCAAGATTCCCGGCATGGCGGCAAAGCCCGAAGAGGCAGTATCGGTGCCGGTCACGGCAAAGATGGAGACCAAGCAGGTCTCAAACGTTGAGCCAACCGCCGAAGAAAAAGCAACCGAAGCACGCAAGAAAGCCCACGATCTGGGCGAGCAATTACGCGAAGCAGAAGCCAGCCTTGCGCCCATGCAGAAGATGCCTGCCCGTAGCCGCGACCAGTCAACGTACATATCTGCTTTGGCCAAGGTTGCCGATCTCAAGAAACAGCTTGCCGAGTTGCAAAAGGCCAAACCAGAACGCATCGACACCAAGTCCCTTGATTTGTTTGGTGAAGAGAATGTTGTGCGCACAGCTATTCGTAACGGCGACCAGCGCACACTTGACCGCATTCAAGCCGAAAAAGAAAAGGTTCGCCTTGGCCAACTGGACGCGGAAAAAGCCAAGCGGGATGCTTTGGTTAAAGCACTGGATGAGCGCCTTGACCTGACAGGTAAGAAAGTCACACGCACCGTAACGCCGGAAGAGTACGACCGGATCATGGCCGACATTGAGACGGAGAAGCGCAAGGTTGAACTGCCCCAACGTAACGCTAAGAAGTCTTTGCTGCAAGAAATCCATGACTTGGCCGATGAGCATGCCGCACTTACCACCCAGATGGAAAGCGGTATTGCCTCACCCACTATGCGGGAGAAGGTTGCTGGCGTACAGGCCAAGCTGGGCAAAGGCGAAGCCCCTGCCAAACGGCAGATGAACCCTAGTGAGAGATACCAGCTTCAGCGCAAGATTGATGCAATCGTAAACAAGTACAACACCAAGCTTGGCCAGATCAAACCGATCCGTGAAAAAATTGAAGACCTGTACAAGAGTATGTACAAGGTTGAAGAAGCCAAGGCTGCCAGCGTTGTCGAGGGCGAGAAGCGCACGGTTGAAAACATGCGTGCACTGTCTGTGCGTGGTAAGTCCAAACAAGCCGCCACTGCCTCCCGTATCAACCGTGGTGACGTACGCAAAGAAGCCGAAGCGTCTGAAAAGATGCGCAGCTTGGCCACAGAGCTTGGCCGTGAAGACCCTCGTTACACACAGCTTGTCAAAGAAGTTCAGCGCCGCATCAAAGCACTGACTGAAAAGTACGGCAAAGGTGACACAGCGGTTATCAAGTATCAGAACGATGCGTTCAAGATGTTGCAGGAAAAGGCTTTGCAGTTTGGCAAAGAAACGCCTGAATACAAAGCCACACTTAAAGAGCAGATCGCCTACTTCCAAGAAGCCTTGGGAGCTGGCAAGCAAGAAGTCAAAAGCCAACGCGGCGTTCAAGAAACCCGCAAGGTCAACCGCGCTCCAAAAGAAGAGCGCACTGGCTCGCCGGAAAGTCGTGAAGCTACTGCAAAAAGGCAAGAGACAGCCAAAGAACGCTACTTACGCCAGTACGCAAAAGAAATGGAAGAAGCGCGTAAGTTTGACGAAAATGCTGGCACAGCCTACCGTAAACGCGAACAAGCCGGTGAGTCTGTGGATGCAGGAGAAGCACAAGCGTTGATGGATAAAGTGCAAGCCAATTTGCCAGATAACGTCAAACTTGTTTATGCTGCTGACCCCGGCAAGATTCCGATTAGCTTACTCAAGCGTATGGCGGCTGAAGGCGTTGATCCCCATGAAGCAATGGTTCAAGGCGCTGTTTTCAAAGACGGTACTGTATTGGTAGTGGGCGACCAACATGCCAACTTAAAAGACTTAGAAGCTACAGTAGCGCACGAGTTGGTTGGCCACTATGGCATCGACACCATCATCGGTATTGACCGTTTGCAAGAGTATGCCAACAAAACTGATTTGCGCAAGCTAGCTCAAGATATTGGAGGCGACAAACTGCTAGCCGAAGTTCAGCAAGTAGCGGCATCCAACGCGGCGTTGGGTCGTGACGAAGCCACACAAAAATTGCAAGTGTTGCGCGAAATTATTGCGCACACCGAAGAAGCTAGGGTTACTGAGGGTTTCCGTGAAAAAGCAGGGCGTTGGTTAAAAGAACTGGTCGGCATGGTTCGTGATGGTTTGAAACGCATGGGCTTTACCGAAATGTCAAAAATGTCTACATCGGATGTTTTCTATGCACTGCGCGAATCCCGTAAAGCATTTGCTGACCGCACCATTGGCCCGTATCGTGCAGCAGATGGTGAAATTGCATTCCGCACCAAACAAGAACCCGTACGTTTTGGTAAGTCAATACTGGCTACTGAGCCGTCCATCAAAGACAAGCTAATGGGTAACTTCTTGGGTTTGGCTGGGCGCGTACAGCTTGTTGACCAACATGCCGCGCTGTCCGAAGCTTTTAAACAAGGTATGAGCAAAGGGCAGCTCAGTTCCCATGAAGGGCAGAACGCTGAGTATGCCCTACGTTTTGGTCAAAAGCGTAGCCAGTTTGCAGGTCAGTTTTTGACCGCTGGGCGTGTGGAGCTTGTTGAAAACCACACCAAAGATGGTATTGAATACATCTACAAAGCCAAGCCCAGTGTAAACATGACTGATGTAGCAAAGTCTTTTGCAGAAGCCAAGGTAGGTAACGACTCCGAAACAGAAGCAATGGCTACGTTGTATTTGGCAGGTAAGCGTGCAAGCAATCCTAGTGTTGGATGGGAAAAACTAAACTTTGAAAATCCTGAAAAAGTTAAAGCCGAATACGCTGAGATGATGGACTACTTGAAGACCAAGCCTGAAGCTTTGAAAGCGTTTGAGAAAGGTGCCCAGCAGTACCAAGAATATAACGCGGGATTACTGGACTTCCTTGTGCAGACTGGTGCACTATCGGCCAATAAAGCTGCGGAGCTAAAAGCTATCAACTACATACCGTTCTATCGTGTCAACAAAAATGGTGTTGTTGAACTGATGGTAGATAAAGAGCGTGCCGTGCGCATTGCTAATATTAAAGACGAGCCGCAGTTGAAAGAACTTATTGGCGGCAACAAACAAATTCTGCCGTTGTTTACCAGCGCCGTGCAGAATACTTTTATGTTGACCAATATGGGTTTGCGCAACCAATCAGTGAAAGAGTCTGCGTTCATGTTGCGTAAGATCGGCATTGCCAGCCGCGTTGCTCCCGGCACAGGGCCAGCAGACGCTAGTACCGTTCGTTTTCGTGTTAAAGGTGAGGAACACCACGCCGTTATCGACACTGACTTATATGGCATTCCTGCTGACTTAATTGTCAAAGGTATGGAAGGTATTAAGACAACCATACCGATGGCCGTCAAACTAATGGGAATGCCCGCAAACGTTTTGCGGCAGTTCATCACACGCAACCCAACCTACCCTTTGCGCCAAGCTATTAAAGACCCGTTGAGCGCATGGCTGACTGTGGGCACTGACGCAATACCGGTGCTGAGTTCCATGAAAGAACTGGGCAAGATGGTTGCTGGTCGCAGTGATGTGGAACGTACGCTTATGGAATCCGGCGCTATCAGTAGCAACGTCTTTACTGGCGATCAACGGGACATGTCCAAGTTTTTGAAAGATATTTCTGCGGGTAAGTCTGGTTGGGAAAAAGCAATGGCCAAGCTGGACGCACTCGCCATGCAGGGGGACGCGTCTACCCGCGCGGTTATTTACAAAGACTCTTTGGCCAAAGGCATGACAGAACAGGCCGCACTGCTGCGCACCATAGAGTCAATGAACTTTGAACGCAAAGGCTTGTCGCCAAGCATGCAAATGCTGTCTACAGTTATTCCGTTTTTTAATGCACAGGTTCAATCTATGGATGTTCTGTACCGTGCGTTCAAAGGGGACATGCCTTATAGCGAGCAGTTAAAAATTAAACAAAAACTTATGGCACGCGGCACATTGATGGCAATGGGCACAATGGCGTACGCCGCCATGATGCAAGATGACAAAGCATACAAACGTGCCAAGCCAGAAGAACGTTACGGCAATTGGTTTGTGTACATACCCGGCGTTGAAGAACCCTTGCGTATACCTATCCCGTATGAATTGGGTTTCTTATTTAAGGCTTTGCCTGAAGCTGTTATGGACGCTGCTGCTGGAGATACTGAAAGTAGCCAAGCGGTCAAAGGCATGGCCACATTGCTGGGTCAATCCAATCCGTTCTCGTTGCCGCAAGCAGTTAAACCGTTGACAGAAGCAGTTCTGGGTAAAACGTTTTTTGGCGGCGATATTGAATCTATGCGCGAACGCCAGACACTATTGCCTGCTGAACGTTATCGTGACACCACATCTGAAGTTGCCAAAATGTTAGGGTCAATCACAGCTAACAAAGCTATTAAAGAAACAACTGGTTACGAAGGCGTAAGCCCTCTTATGATTGACCACCTTATTCGCGGTTATACAGGGCCGCTTGGTTTGGCCATCACGCAGCTTGCCAACCCGATACTGTCTTCTGAGTCAAAGTCAATGGTCGAACAACCAACCATGAAGCCAAGCCAAACGCCATTCTTTGGGGGGTTGTTCCAAACAGCCGAAGGCCGTGGGACATTGGATGAAGCGTACGACCGCATGCACCAGATTCAAGAAGCTAAAGGTACTTTCGACAAGATGATCCAAGAAGGTCGGCGTGCTGAAGCGCAAGAGTTTGCGCAACGCTATGCAAACGATCTGGCTTTGGCCACGACATCCGCTTCTGCTTCTAAACGTTTGGGTGAAATTGCCAAATATGAACGCATGATTAAAGCCAGCCCAACCATGTCAACAGCAGAGAAAGACTTGCGGCTTGAGCAACTCGATAAAGTAAAAACCGATTTTGCAAACACTTTGCTCACTGCTTCAAATAAAACCAGACTCCGATAAGGCCACCCCGAATACAAGAGGTAGCCTTAGCATTAAACACCCTGAACTTCAGGGCTTGGTTTAAACCTTCACGTCGCACAGCTTCGGTGTCAAGGCAGGGGACAAAGAACCCCTGCCCTCTTTCAAGACCCTTCCAAGGGTATCGGATTGATAATTGTTTCATCGGTTTCCGTGATTGATCTGCTGATCTTCATGGCGGTAACCCGCATCGGTGGTGCACTGGTCTTGGCCATCATGTCTTTCTTACTGACATAAGACACCGTGAACTGATCTTCTAGCTGGCGCTTGAAGTTGGTATATCCAAAACTCATGTTTGAGCAGAACGCTTTAAGCAGGCGCTCTTCAATGAAGAAGTCTACATGCCCTGCCGTAACCCCATGCTCCACACGCCCCATGACTTCGTTTCGTGTAGTGTTCCTATCCACCAATGAGCCGTCCCCCAGATGCGCCAATGGGCCAGCTTGAGCGCCATACCTGACCACCACAAACTTACCCTGATACTCTTGCACAAATGCGTTGAGTACGTCCTCGGCACTGCGGTAGCCGCCTTTAATACTGCCACGCTGAATGTTGATGCGCTTGCGGTAGCTGTCAATGATCTCAGCCAAGGGGAACTCAGCAATGCCAGCATGTTCGTTGTTCATGATGATGCCTGCGGCAATCGCGCAACCGATGCCTGCCATCCAGAACCGTTCATCGTTGGGCGCTTTGTACTCAGCATACATCCTGCGCACAGTCTCAGGCACCAGTGTCTTGAGCATCTCAATGTTATTCACCATGTACTGCGCCAATGCTTCACCAGCTACGGCAAAGTTGTGTTGCAATGACTTAATGATTTCAATCTCATCAGGCTCCCATGCCAGCTTGTCATCCATGACGTACTCAATCAGGCGGCGCATCTCACCCTCGGAGGCATGCTTGCGTGTACCCGATAAGTAGTCCACAGCGTG
>Ga0114958_10003862_pt1 | contig 10574 bp, 9 predicted proteins | sample C_130208_EF_Meta_FD_89577 | JGI IMG/M metagenome (GOLD analysis project Ga0114958, IMG submission 89577) | Freshwater microbial communities from Lake Croche, Canada to study carbon cycling - C_130208_EF_MetaG | ecosystem: Environmental > Aquatic > Freshwater > Lake | place: Lake Croche, Canada... | reverse complement strand
TATTGAATACCTTGACATGAAACTCTTTGAACAATCCCCCAATTTTCATTCTAAATATCAAGACGAAGCAGTTGTAAAACGCGCTCTTCTTTTTACATCTATAGCTGGTAAGGTCCTTCTTTGAAATACCGACACTAATTTTTCGAATGTCCTTGAACGTGATACGACCAGTTGGATTGTCAATGCTCGTAATCACATTTTCCTCTACAAAAGCCTCCTTTTTAAGTTTTTCATGAGTTAATGCCAGCTCTTCACTAGTTGTGGAGTTGAGCTTAATTTGTTTCTTTACAACACCATTTACAGGCAACGCATATGGAATCACAGGAATGTCCCAAAACATGTTCAAATTAATTGGTTGATTCAAATACGCTATTTTTGTTTTGGTGGATATATAAATATCAGAAGATGTTGGCACATCATTGTTGACATCATTTAGAGTTTCTAAATCTTCGCATTCATCTCCAGATGATGCGTCACAATTGTATCCAGACGACACAAAGTCTGCCCATTCATCATCTATATTTGAAAGCGCGTCAGTCATAAACTTGTCCGTTAGTTACAATCTCTGTTTTTCTCTTTATGTCCTTTATATTTATTTTTGTTTCAATTATTTTCTTTTATATATAGTATAAAGATGTATTCAAACAAACACGTCGTCAGCTATGAAAAAAGCAAGAGTATACCTATTCAGCAAACTATAAACAAAACTCACGAATACGGGCTCAAACAGAATTTCTTTGATCCCACAAAAAGCTCACCTCCCAACGAGTTCATGTTGAAGTTGCGGATGCGAGCATCGTTATATAGTTCCGTTGATAGAACCCTTGGCCAGAAATGTTGACAATCGTGACAATGAATACAATAAATGGATTTGATTATCGGAATTCTCAGAGTGTATCAAATTTTCAACAAATGACAAAAACTCCGGGGTTACAGTAGAATTTCGAATAATATAATTCAAAAAATCTTTGATTATATTTTTCGTATCGATGTTATACTGTGTGCGAATCGAGACAACGTAATCACAAATTGATTCGAGTTTCTCTCGTTGTTCTAATTTTGAAAACAAAATGGCCCATACATTATCATCAATAATATTGAAATTGGTATTTGTAATATCCTGATTTGATTGCATAAAGTTGATCATACTTCGAATGTCGGACCTGTATAATTTTTGGATACATCCAAGCGATTGTTCACTCATATTTAAATTCTCTGACACCGAAATATGATTCAAAAATTTGATAATGTCGCTTTTTGGCAGCTGATTAAACCGCAAGCGAATAAACTCATTTTGTAGTCCCTCATCGATTTTACTAATATAATTACATATAAGGCAAAATCTTACGGTGCTTGAATAATGCTGTAAGAGATAACGGAGTGCCTGTTGGGCATTTTTTGTCATATAATCAACTTCGTCCAAAATAACAAATTTCATTCCATCGCGGAAGAGTGGTTTGGAATTTACGAAACAACTTATTTGATTGCGAATGATGTCAATCCCTCTCTCGTCGGAGGCATTTAAGTGTATGATAAGATCTTTATTTCTCTTGTTCAACTTGGATTGATATGAGTCGATTAGATTAATAATTGTTGTCGTTTTTCCTGTTCCTGGAGGGCCATAGAATAATAAGTTGGGGAAATAGGATGTCTCGATAATGTTGGATAGGATTTGTTTGTTCAATGGATCTAGCACGATATCATCAAACATGGTTGGTCTATATTTCTCTACAAATGGTATGAATTCCTTATTTGTGTTCATTATATTACTTTCCAGGAGTTGTATTTAATATATAATTGAATCAAATAATGCGCGAAACTATATTTGAAAATACAATAATAATGTCTGGATATTTGGAACTGATCATTGGGCCGATGTTTTCGGGGAAAACATCCAAATTGCTGGAGATTTACAAACAGTGTGAGTTTTGTGGAATACGCGTAGTTATTGTGAATCACGCAATTGACACAAGATACGACTCTCTTTTCGAAAATCAACCTTTAGAAAAGGTTGAACCAAACCAAGAAACAATTCCTTTGCCCAATTTTGACTCAACTTTTCCCAAAACTGGATGTCTAAAAGTGGATACGATGTTATCTAGTCACGACAAGGTAACCGCTCCTTGTATTCGTGCTGCCACATTAGACGAAGCGCGCAAAACTAATATTTTCCAGGATGCTGAGGTTATTTTGATTAATGAAGGACAGTTCTTTGATGACTTGTATGAGTTTGTTGTTGATATGCTAAAAGAGAAAAAAAAGATATATATTTGTGGTCTTGATGGAGATTTTGAGCGCAAACCAATTGGCACTATTTTGAGTTTGATCCCTTTGTGTGACAATGTTACCAAGTTGACATCACTGTGCTCCATATGCCGCAATGGAACTCTGGGGATATTTTCAATGCGTTTGACAGAAGAGAAAAGCCAAATCCTTGTGGGTGTTGATAACTATGTGCCTGTTTGTCGAATGTGTTATGAGAGAAAATAAAATTGAAAGTATTTTACATTTGTTGGTAGAGGTAATCTAAAATACAATATGTCAAAGGTTTATGTAGTTGTCGAAAACGGGGAGCTGTATCCAGTTCTGTATAGCAGTTACGAATCTGCTCGCAAAGCAGTTACTACCAAATATGCTGCTGAATTGAGAGAGGAATGGGAAGAGGTAAAAGAAATGAATGACCCGGATTACCAGATGGCATCAGTTATTGTTGATGAGTCCGTTACAGGCACGACAGAGCTCTATATTGAGAAAGGTATCAACATCATTGTACAGCGATACAATATTCCAAATGAATCAGCGTAAAAATAAAATCAGCACAAAGTATATTATAAAACAATTTAAATTAGTCTTGCGTAATTAATAAAATGTCAACTGTAAAACCAAAACGTGGAAGAAAGGCGAAGAAGGAGGAAGAGAATCCAAACCAAGAAGGGTTCGTTGAAGAAAATACAATCCAGATGGTTTTTCAAGAGGATGTAGATTTTTCTCAAGAAAAAGCAGATTTTGCTCCACTTTTGGAAAATGATGTGGATTTTGCTTCACTTTTGGAAAAGGTGGATCAACCCTTGGAAAAGGCAGATGTTGACATCCCAAAGAAGCGAGGTCGCAAGCCAAAGGGTGGAAAAATTATCCAACAAGTTGTTGCGACCGGTGACAATAAGGTAAACAAGCCAAATGTTATCCTACATTTAAAGTGTTCGCTGAAAGATATCCATTTTTCTACTTCTTCCCAGTCTAATATTCAATGTTTTAATTTCGAGACAAATAAGAGTGATTTATCATATGAAATAATCAGCAACAACGAAAATCCACTTTTTGAAAAAGTGGAGCAAAAGTGGGCTCCCTCTCCCGAAGGGAGCAGCAGAGGGAAGGGGCTTTGCCCCAGTGTCGAGCAAAAGTTTTGTTCTCTTTTCGAAAAAGAGTCATCGTGCTGTGATGAGGAACAAGAAGATGATTACAAAAAGGACAATGAACTCAAAGAGGTTTGGAAGAAGTTGAAGTCGTTAGAGCACAATCTACACGTAAACAACATCAGTGACAAGAAATCCGCCTGTTTCTGGTGTACATATGAATTTGACAATCCTCCAATTTATATACCAAAGAGCTATATGAAGGAAACGTATAATGTATATGGTTGTTTCTGTAGCCCCGAGTGTGCTGTTGCGCATTTGATGGAGGAGAATATTGATAGCTCGGCAAGATTTGAGAGATATCACATGATAAATCACATCTATACAAAGGTATACAATTATACAAAAAATATTAAGCCTGCCCCCAACCCATATTACATGTTGGACAAGTTTTATGGTAATTTGAGTATTCAAGAGTATCGCTCATTATTGCGTAACGAGCGTCTTTTTTTGATTGTTGATAAGCCGCTGACCCGCATTTTGCCCGAACTTCATGAAGATAACGACGATTTCATCATCAACAACAAAATTATTCCGTCGAACACTTACCAAATAAAGAAAAAAGTTCAGCGAAAACAGCAGAGTAAGAATACGATACTCAATGAGAAGTTTGGGTTCTAACACGGGGGCTCCGCCCCCGTAAACCCCCTCCCCAGTAAAAGGAAATAACCATTTTACGAGTTTTATAAAAATTCGTAAAATAATTGTTAGAAATGGGGCTTCGCCCCTGCCGACCTGTGTGGTCGGTGGGACGAGATGAGACCATATATAGTCACAATTATTTCAACATTCAAAATGCCCGCGAGGGGCGAAGCCCCGTTTATCTCCATTTTAAACATTTTTAGTCTCGCCACGCTCCTTGCGAGCAGTATAGTCTCGCATATTATCGTCCAAACGGGAACGTAGTTGTTTATAAATTTCTTGATTGACTGACTTTACGGGTAGTGCCTTTTTTTCAGTTAAACCCAAGTAATTACGAATCACCTTCAAATGATCATAATCAAACTCTTTTAGCTTTTCTCTCACAGTTATTTCGGTATAATCTGTTTGGCGGAGCACAATTTGGACCTTATCTTCAATTTCAACATTTTCAACAAAGGTGATTTTATCGTCCATGTATGAATTAGCTAAATTAATTTTTAAACTGTATTAAACGAATTGCTATATAGTAATCAATGACTTCTAATACATTTAATACCGCTCCATTGATGAATGAAGTAAATGAGTGTTTAACGAGAGGCCTACATACCATACTGAATAATTTTATGGATGATCATAGAATGTACAAGGATACGTATGAGGGAGTTATGCGTCTACCTTGTATGAGAGCTATATCTGGTACAAAGCCTCCGCAAATTGAAACTGATAATATGGTTGAACAGTTGAAACAGCAAGTTGCTCAGCTAGAAGATGAAATTGTGCGGTTGAAGTTGTTGGTGAATACCAAGTCTATTACGCATTCTGCGAGTGTTATGACTGATTCGGTCACTGTACCTTCGGTCACTGTACCTTCGGTCACTGTACCTTCGGTCACTGTACCTTCGGTAGAAAAGGAGAATATTACTTTGGTCTTGGAGGTTGATCAGTTTGATAATGCTGAGGAGGAAGAGGAGGAAGAGGAGGATGAGGAGGATGAGGAAGAGGATGAGGAGGATGAGGAGGATGAGGAAGAGGATGAGGAAGATGAGGAAGAGGATGAGGATGAGGAGGAACAAGTCAAGACGATTGTAGAGGAGGAACAAGTCAAGACGATTGTAGAGGAACAAGTCAAGATGATTGTAGAGGAGGAATCAGCTGTAAATGAACAAGAGGAATCGGCTGATGGCGAGGAGGAGGAGTTGTTCGAAATTGAAATTGACGGCGTTTCCTATTGTACCGGCGATGAAGACAAGGGTATTATTTATGAATTGACTGCGGACGGGGAAGTTGGTAAAAAGGTTGGTTATTTGAAGGCCGGTGAACCTTTTTTTTATTAGAGTAATATATGAATAAATTGTGTGCCCCCGCTATTATTTATTTACTATTTTCAATCACACAAATGCTTATTGATATGTACAAAGGCCTATATAACACTGTGGGAATGAAGGCAATTGTCACAATAATGGTAACCTTGCTGTTAAATATTTTGTGTGAACGTGGTTTAGGTGTCATTTCTTGGATAATTGTGTTTATTCCATTTGTCTTGATGACTGTTATCGTCAGCATGTTATTATATGTATTTGGCCTTGATGTTGCGAGTGGAACAATAAATAAAAAACAGGATATAGATAATGTAAAACTCGACGAAAAAGGCAATATACTTATTTATGACCCATATTACAATCCATTGATAAATCCGGTATATTACAAAAAACCAAATGTGATTGTTCCCAAACCTCTAGAAAAACCTCTTAACCAGACACAAGGTCCAAATATTTTTTCGACTAGTGATCCAGCATATACAAGTTAGCCCATTTATTAAATGGTTTGTGTGCCATTTGAAAGGTGTAATAAAGTGATTTAAAAAAATATCACTTTATTAAGTAACATGACACCCTTTACTATGCTCGCTCTATTTACAAATGGCTCATTTATCATACTCTTGTTGAATGACTATTTTCGCACAAACTTTCCAGATAATTACAATCGCTTTTGGATAAATGTAATGTATTATTGTATTTACACATTCAGTAAAATCCAGCACACAACTAACAAATATATTATTGGACCTATCAACTCATTTATCGATCATTATACAAGATCGTATAATGAAAAAAATATTCACTTTGTATTTGATGATGAAGTCACGTGTATTACCAATACAATTAGATTATTTCAAGATATCCCATACATGTATGATTTTATCATCTATACAAAGAAGAATGAGAGAAATAAACTGAAGAAACTCATACACGGGATACCAAATGATGATAAATTTGAATGTGAGGAGTCAAACATCAAATTCATTTTGGTTGAAATAGAATTTGATAATCAAACGCTTAAAATCGATTTTAAACCCAACTCGCATGATAATTATTATGTAGTTGGTAACATTTTCAACGCGACATTTATACGTTATTTGTTGGCAACATATTATGTGGTTGATGAACTTCCTGATGAATACAAACTGAATATACTTGATCATTCTGTAAATCGAATTGAAGTTGATGAGACAAAGTCGATCAAGATTGAGAAGAATGGATATTCAATAATAACTGCCGTTCGTTAAATAAAAGTTATAATTGATAAAGAAAACAATATAAAAAAATTGAGTGAATTATGTACAAATGGTAACCCATGAAACTACGATGACAACCCCTAGTGCGTCAGAGGAGCACAATTTGTTATCAGACAGGTGGACTCTTTGGGCGCATCTACCTCATAACACGGACTGGAGTATTCAAAGTTATATCAAGATATACACTTTTACTACAGTCGAGGAAACCATTGCTGTGACAGAAACCCTACCTAGTATCCTTGTTGAAAATTGTATGTTATTTATGATGCGCGATGGCATTAAACCTACTTGGGAAGACCCCAAAAACCGCAACGGTGGTTGTTTTTCGTATAAGATTTCAAACAAAATAGTGCATAAGGTTTGGAAGGAGTTGAGTTATGTCGTAGTTGGGGGCACTGTTAGCAAACAGGCGGGGTATGTTAACAATGTTACGGGGATTACCATTTCACCAAAGAAAAATTTCTGTATTATAAAAATTTGGATGGCTGATTGCTCGAATCAAAACCCTGAACTAGTTACGAGTGATTTAAAGGGGATCAGCCCCCAAGGTTGTTTGTTCAAGAAACATATGCCGGAGTACTAAATCCACCTTTAAAAAATCCACCTTTAGAAAAGGTGGAGCCAAATCCGGGAAAAAAATAAAACCAAAAATAAAGTTTATAGACATATCTTATTTTTATTACCATCTATGATAATAAAAATACTTAAAATAAAATATATTATACGGCATTAAAATATATACTTGGATTTTGCTCCACCATCTCTTTTTTAAAAAGAGAACAAAACTTTTGCTCCACCATCTCTTTTTATAAAAAGAGAACAAAACTTTTGCTCCACCATCTCTTTTTTAAAAAGAGAACAAAACTTTTGCTCCACTTTTTCCAAAAGTGGATTTTACTAAAAGTGGAAAAACAATATAAACATTTTTTTTATCATAAATTAATGAAGACAGTAGAGATCGACAAGAAGCCATACGTTGTAAATGACGACGAGTTCAGTAAATTGGATATAGATAAATTCTGTAATGTGAAGATTCTTTTGAAGTTAAGTTTATATGAACGAGTTATTTCTCTCATACAGGATATTTCCAAACAACTTGATCTAAAGAATTGTGTTATAATCAATCCTACTCATGGTGGGTTTGTCCCAATTGCTTGCTCACCTAATTTTGAAAATGTTTACATTTCGAATGTTTCCCCTGAACATAGTGCCAACATTGCTACGAACATTGCCAAATATGGTGTTAGTAATATAAATTCTCTTTTAGAAAAAGAGAACAAAAATCCGTCTCCACTTTTGGAAGAAAATTTATTCATGTTTGTAGAGAAATCAAAAGACGTAAATTATCAATTACTTATCAAACCCAAGCCATCATTCGTGTTAACGGAAACTAACCCTACAGTTGCGCACATGTATCACAAGGCCTACAAACTGACTGGCACAGACTTATCGCTCTATGTATCCAAAGAGAAGCACGATGATTTTCAAAGAAAATTTTCCTATTATATTAACAATGAGACCACCGAATTGTTCTACGATAACCTTATCAATTTGTGTATCATGGTCAAGAATGGTGGACCACAATTCGAGGACATGTTAATGAAAAATATGCCGGTAATTGATGAATGGACGATTCTGGATACAGGTAGCACAGATGATACACTCGCAATAATCAACAAAGTGCTAGTGGGCAAGAAGCGTGGTAACTTGTATCAAGAACCATTTATTAATTTTCGCGATAGTCGCAATCGATTGATTGAGCTCGCAGGGAAACGTTGTAAATATATTTTGATGCTAGATGACACATACCGAATGGAAGGCAACTTGCGCGGATTTTTAAATGATATGAGGGCTGATCAAATGTCCGATTCCCTCAGTTTGTATATCAAGAGTGATGATGTTGAATATTCATCGAACCGAATTATCAAAACGAACAGGGATCTCAAGTATTTGTACAGAATCCATGAAGTCATACAAGAACATAACAATATGAATGTAATTATTCCTAATTATGAGGCTAACATTTTAGATGGAAGATTTGAATACATGGAAGAGAGAACCCATAACCGCAAACAGCTGGATTTAAAGTTACTGTATGAGGAATTAGAGGAAGATCCCGACAATCCAAGAACACACTATTATTTGGCGCAAACATATAATTTACTTGGAGATCATGAGAATTGTTACAAGTGGTATCTCGCAAGAATGAATCACCCCAAACCAGGATTTCTTCAAGAAAAGGTCGATGCCGTATTTGAAGCGGCGCGGCAAGCCAATTTTAGTCTTAATCGGCCATGGCCGGAGTGTGAGGAATTATATTTGAGGGCGTATGAGCTGGACAAAACAAGACCCGATTCGCTATATTTCTTGGGTATTCATTATTATTTGGAGGGGTCAAGACAAATTGCCTATAATTATTTCAAGAAGGGGTTCGAGCTTGGATATCCAGTTCACTGCCAATACGGATTAAAGCCGACACTGAGCTATCATTTCTTGCCAAAATTCTTGACGGAATTGTGTTATGAATTCAAAAATTATGAGTTGGGAGAACAATCCGCAAAGTTTTTCTTACAGAATAATCCTTCTACTGCTGATGGATATGAGGTCCAGTTATCATGGCATAATATCTTTGTTAATTTGAACAAGATGAATGTTCCTGCCAAAATTGAGGTGAGGAGTGATAAGCCGTTATTGTGCTTTGTTGCTGATGGGGGATTCGAGCCTTGGACGGGAGCAGATATTTTGACAAAGGGGGTTGGCGGCTCAGAGACGTATATTATTGAAATGGCGCGTTATATTCAAGAACATGGGCATTTCAAAGTTGTTGTGTTCTGTAATTGTATTAACTCAAGTGTCTTTGAAGGTGTGGATTATATTCCACTGGATCATTTTCAGCCAGTTGCGAAACAAGTCAAGATTGATACTTGTATCATTAGTCGTTTTACAGAGTATGTTCCCGTCGCAATCCAGGGCCAAGTGGATAATATATATATTGTGTTACATGATTTGACACCTTCGGGGTGTGTTATTCCAATGAGTCCAAAGTTGAAGCAAATCTTCTGTTTGAGTGAGTGGCATGTGGGGTATTTCTTGGAGCGGTTTCCAATATTCAAGGATATAACAGCACCATTTTACTATGGGACGGGGGGTAGATCCCCCTCCCTTCGGGACCCCCCTCACGGAGACACCAGATCATCGCTAAGGGACCCCCCATCTGTAAAGGATTTTTTAACAACCACGGGGGGCATTCCTTCAGGAGGGGGGGTCCCGAAGGGAGGGGGGAAACCCCCCGTATTTATATACTCATCATTCCCAAATCGCGGACTATTACAATTGTTACAAATGTGGCCAAGAATTGTTTCTAAATATCCAAATGCTTCTCTACATATTTATGCTGATGTAGATGGTAAGTGGGTGAATTCAGTTGAGCCTAATAAAATGTCTCAAATCAGGCAACTATTGAATTATTACAAAGATATCAAATCAATCAATATTGTGTATCATGGTTGGGTGAGTAAGAGCACGTTAACTGCGGCGTGGCTTGAAGCCGATTATTGGTTGTATCCGTGTACATTCATGGAAACCTTTTGCTTGACCGCACTGGAAGCCGCTATTTCCAAGACGGTTTGTATTACCAATGGTCTTGCTGCGCTTCAAAACACTGTTGGCGACAGGGGAGTTTGTGTTGACGGTGATGCGACGACTCGCGAGTGGCAAGATAAGGCATTGGAAGCTCTGTTTTCAATTATGGAAAATAAGGATGCGAGAGAAACGTTAATTGAGAAAAATTATCAGTGGGCATCGAAGTTAACGTGGAAAAATCAGGCATACAAGTTGGTGAACGAGTATCTCATACGGGGGCCAAGCCCCCTCCCTTCGGGACCCCCTCTTATTATAGGAGACATAATTCCTTCTGTAGTGGGGGTTAACTCATTACAGCTCCC
>Ga0114958_10003860_pt1 | contig 10574 bp, 7 predicted proteins | sample C_130208_EF_Meta_FD_89577 | JGI IMG/M metagenome (GOLD analysis project Ga0114958, IMG submission 89577) | Freshwater microbial communities from Lake Croche, Canada to study carbon cycling - C_130208_EF_MetaG | ecosystem: Environmental > Aquatic > Freshwater > Lake | place: Lake Croche, Canada... | reverse complement strand
TCCGCAGCGTAGCGCGAACCACGGCCCATCTTACCAGCCTTCACGGCCTTGGCGGGCTTCAGGGCCTTGACCACCTTGGAGGCTTTTGCGGGCTTCACGGCTTTCGCGGCTTTCGCGGCCTTCGCGGCCTTCACCGCCTTCACCGCAGGCGCAACACCCGCGGCCTTGAGCCAGGCGGAAATGGTAAGAGGGGTGACTTTGAATTTTTTGGAAGCAGCGCTTTGTCCGCCGCGGCCATTCTTCGAGTTATATTGGACCAGGAAGTCAACGACTTCCTGTTTCTGGGCGTCGGAATAACGGACGCCCGTGGCTGCTGATTTCTTTATCTTTGTGCTCATGACAGAGTCAACCTATGCACTCCGCCCAACCCGGCAAGTCCAAACTTAGGATATATTAAAAATAAAAAACCTGCTATTAGCCGCACAGCAGTGTCCTATCTTAGGGCGGTGTTAGTGGATTCATTTATTATGAATCCGGTGGTGATTAATCCATCATCAAGGATCGGCGATCTCATTCGCGCCTGAAGCGCGCCGGTCGCCGCATGCGCGCAAGCACATCTCCATCACCCGTCACTATGACTCGCGGCGGGACCGATCTCCACGAGGTCTCCCGGCGCGACCAGGTCGAACAATTCAATCATCGCGGCATTGGCAAGGCGCACACAGCCATGGCTGGCGGGTTCGCCTAGCATATCTTCGTGGTTGGTGCCGTGAATATAGATGCAGCGCTCCAGCGTGTTGGAGTTGGCCTCATCCAGCCCTTCCAGGCGCAGAATCCTGCTAAGGATCAGGTCACCCACAACGTCATCATTTTGCTGCCATAACCCCGCCGCCACCCGGCACTTGAAGATCGTCCCGCTGGGTTGGCCACCACCAATTTTTTCCGCGATGCGGAACCGTCCGGTGGGAGTCCGATAGCTATTGATTTCAAATCCCACGCCGTTGAGTGCAGTTGACACGCAGAATTCCCGAACACAGCGGCCCTCGTGGAAGACCTGCAGATTCTGGGCAGCCACCGAAATGATGAGGCGATGCGAGGGGTTCATGAGGGTGTTAGAACAAGCAGCGCATTGTGACCGCCCATGCCGTGGGCGAGCTTGGCAAGCGGCCCGCTGGCGGCCAGCACCTGCTCAGGGACCTCAAAGCCGCGTGGTGCATATAAGCCGGGCAGGTTAGGCGGGAGTTGGCCGTGGCGCATGAAGGATGCCAGAATGACACTCTCGAGCAGCCCGCTCGCGCCGATGGTATGACCGGTGAGGGGCTTGAGCAAGTGCAGCGATGGCCTGGCTGCTGGAAACGCCCGCGCCAAGGCGGCCGGATCCGCCGCGGCCTGCACCGCGGTACCCGTGGCATGCGGACACACCGCCACGGGTCGGTGCGCGCGATCTGCTATCTGATGGAACAAGTCCGGGGTCCGGCCGCCGTCCTTGGGGATACCCACCGGATCGCAGGCGTCCGCATTGCAGCCGTAATGCACCAGGCGAGGATGGCTTCCCGTGTGTCGCTCAAGGGCCATGGCCGCGGCGCCCTCGGCGGGAATGAAGCCCGAGGTTCCCGGCCGATAGGGGTCCGCGATCAACCGGTCGCACAGGATGCCCGACGCGGCATAGTTGTCTAGCAACAATGGCACCAGCGGCAGATCCACCGCCACGGCCAGCGCGCGCGGTGCGAGGCCACAACGAACCAGCATCATGGCGATGCCGATGGCATCGAGACCGGCGGAGCAGCCACTCGCCAGCACATGGTTCGGCCCGGTGATTTGAAATTCAATGCTGATGGCCGAGGCCGGTTCGCTGTGGATGGTATTACTCGCGGCCATCAACCGGAATGGCCGGCGCCCTGGCCACTCCCCAAGCCAACCCGCCGCATTGCCGCGACTGGTGCCCACCACCAGTGCCGCATCGCGCAGGTCCTCGGCGCTCCAACCGGCGTCGGTGATCGCCTCACGTGCAACGTGCAGCGCAGCCATGGTCGCGGGACTCCATTTCCGGTGGGTGAGAAGGGCGCGGGTTTCAATCCAGGCCGCGGGCCGCCGGGCATGCGGACTCTCCGGGCCGAGGAGTTTGCCAAGGAGTTGGAAGGGTGCCTGACGCGCCAGTACGGCCTGATAGTGCTCGGCCACATGAGTCCCCAGGGCGGACAAGGCGCCCAGGCCGGTGATGGAGAGTGGAAAGTCGATGGGCACGGCGTATCAAGCAGGGCGGTGCGTGCAATCCGAAAATCCGGATCTGAGCCCGAGCGCGAACATTACAGGGTGATTTGCGCACCCAACTCGACGACGCGTCCCGGAGGAAGTTGGAAATAGGCGGTTGCGGGCGAGGCATTGCGAGCCATGACCGCGAAGAGCGAGAGCCGCAGCCGGTCGATGAACGAGGCGTTTTTGCCCACACCGTAGGTTTCGCGGCCGAGGAAATAGGTGGCCTTACCGGGTTGGAAGCGCAGGTTTTCGGGCATCCGTGCGAGCAGCGCGGTGGGCACGTCGGGAGTTTCCGCGAAGCCAAACCGCAGGGTCATGCGATACAACCCCTCGCCCAAGTCCTCGGTATCGAGCGATTCGTCGCTGCTGGCGCATGGTTGGTCGAGGGTCATCACATGCAGCAGAATCACCCGTTCGTGGAGGATTTGGTTATGTTTGAGGTTGTGCAGCAGGGCGGTGGGCACCTGCAGGCTTTTGCCACTCATATAGATGGCGGTGCCTGAAACCCGGTGAATGCGCCCTTTGTGCAGATCCTGCAACAGGACGTCCACTGGCAGGGATTCGCGCATGATGCTTTCATAGAGCCGTGCGCGGCCCCATATCCAGATCAACATCAAGGACATCACTCCGCCGGCAATCATCAACGGGAACCACCCACCCTGCACGATTTTCAGGGAATTGGCGATGAGAAACGATCCGTCGAGGATGAGAAACAACCCAGTGACCACCGCCGCCCTACCCCGCGACCAACCCCACGATGCCCGCGCCGCGGTGAAAAATAAAATCGAGGTGATGGTCATGGTCAGGGAAATGGCAATGCCATAAGCCCCCGCCAGGGCGCCAGACGTTCCAAAGCCGATCACCAACAGAATACACGCCGCCGCCAGCATCCGGTTGACCGCCGGGACATACACCTGGCCAAACGAATAGGTGGAGGTATAACAAACCCGCAGCCGCGGCAGGCACCCGAGCTGGATCGCCTGGGTCGTCAAGGAAAACGCCCCGGTGATCAAGGCCTGGCTGGCAATGATCGCCGCCGCCGTCGCCAGCAGCGTCAAGGGCAGTTGCAGCACCGGCGGCGCTAACAGGAAAAACGGACTGCGGATCGCGCTGGGATCGGCCGTGAGCAGCGCGGCTTGCCCCAGGTAGTTTAGCACTAACGTGGGCAGTACGATCGAAAACCATCCCATGCGGATCGGGCGGGCGCCGAAATGCCCGAGATCTGCATACAGCGCCTCTCCCCCGGTCAAGGCCAGAAACACCGCCGCGAGCAGCGGCAGCGCGTGATGCCACTCGCGATAGAGGAAGGCCAACCCCTCCCACGGGCTCAAAGCCCACAACACCTGCGGATGGGACCACAACGCGCGCACACCTAACAACCCGATGACCACAAACCAAATGAAAATCACCGGCCCGAAAAGCACGCCCACCTTGCCGGTGCCGAATTGCTGGATGGAAAACAACCCGGCGAGAATAATGACAGCCGCCGGCACCGCCCAATCGGCGAGCATGGGCGCGCTAACTGACAGGCCTTCCACCGCGCTGAGCACGGAGATCGCCGGGGTCAGCATGCCATCGGCATAGATCAGGGCGGCTCCCGCCAGGCCTAACATCAACACCCGCCGCGGGTCGTGTCCCCCAAGGCTGCGCAACGCGCTGCGGATCAGGGTGGACAGCGCGAGGATGCCGCCCTCGCCGCGGTTGTCCAATTTCAGGATGATGAACAGATACTTCACGGACACTACTAACAGCAACGACCAAACCACCAACGAGGCGGCCCCGGTTAGGTTGCGGGTTTCGATCAGCGCCGAGTGCGCGCCGGAAAAACACTCGCGGAACGCATACAGCGGGCTAGTCCCGAGGTCGCCATACACAACGCCCAAGGCGGCGAGGGTGGTCACTAGCAACTGCGGTTGGGAGGCTCCGTGGCCAGGCTGGGGATTATTCATCGTGGCGAAACGGTGCGCTCGCGCGCTCCTCAAAGCATTTCCGCCGCCGTTTTGCCAGAAAATATGCATTTCGGCCATTGATAGGATCTAGCGCAGCACCCGCACAAAGCCCGACGGCGCGCACTGGGTGATCCTGCCCGGGGATCTCCGATCACCCACCCATGACGGGGGCATGACTCGCGCGCGTTGGCGTCACGGATGGGATTTATCTTCAGCGATGCCCGGGGAAATGGTCATATGGATTCATACGACGGGTCCATCCGCATGGAGATAGCGTTTATCCATTAGGAATCGCAGCTGCCGGATCGTCAAACAGCTTGATCACGCGGATCCCCATGGCTGCGAAATTCCCCATGTTGCGGGTGACCAAGGTAAGATCGTGATTCAGAGCGCTGGCAGCCAGCAGGCCATTTGTAGAACTACAGGGCCTGATTTGGGACGAATTTGCCAGATCTCAGAATTCGAAACTACCCAGTGAGGCGCAAAATGGAGAAGATCACGAGCGGACCGCCCATAACCTCTTGAGGAGGGCGGCCAGCTCAGAGCAAGTGTGAAAACATGGCGTCGCGCAGCTTGGGTTCGAACCAGGTGCTCTTGGGTGGCATGATGCCACCGGCGTCGGCGATGGACATGAGGTCCTCGATGCCCGTGGGAAACATCGAAAACGCGCACGCAAACACGCCGGAATCGACCAACCTGACCAGTTCGTCGGTGCCGCGGATGCCGCCGACAAAGGCGATGCGCTGGCTGGTGCGCGGGTCGGCGATCTCAAACATGGGGGCCAGCACTTCCTGCTGCAGGAGCGAGACATCGAGCAAATCGATAGCAGACCGACCGGCGGTGAATTCCTCGCGGAATGCCAACCCGTACCAAGAACCTGCCAGATACAACCCGAGTTGGTGCTTGCCCGCCGGGGAGGCAGCGCCATCGGGGGTGATGACAAACACCCGCCCGAGCGCGGCCAGCATCTCCGCCGGAGTCTTGCCCTGCAAATCCTTGAGCACCCGGTTATAGGGCAGGATGCGGAGTTGATTGTGGGGAAAAATCACCGTCAGGAATCCTGCGCTGCCGCCAGCACCGTGGCGACTCTGATAGATCCGGCCCGCCGCCGCACTGCGGTGATGGCCGTCGGCGATGTAGAGTGCGGGCAGTCGCGCAAACTCGTCCTGCAGCAGGGCGATGTCTGCGGCACCCGCCACCGGCCACGAACTGTGACGCACCCCGTCGGGCGCGGTGAAATCGATCTCCGGCGCGCCAGCCGTGATCCGCGCCACCAGCGCGTCAATGGCGGGCGCTGCCTGATAGGTCAGAAACACCGGGCCGGTCTGCGCGTCGAGCGCCTCAATGTGGCGCACCCGGTCGTCCTCCTTGTCGGGACGGGTCAACTCGTGCTTTTTGACGATGTTGGCCAGATACTCCTGGCAACTTGCCAGGCCCACCAAGCCAATCTGGCAGTGACTGCCCATGACTTGCCGGTAAAGATGAAAAACGGGCGCGGGGTCGCGCCGCAACACCCCGCTGGCGATCAGATGTTGGAAATTTTCGCAGCCCTTGGCATAGACCTCGTCGGCATGCACGTCGGTGGCCGCGGGCAGATCGATTTCGGGCTTGCTCACCCGCAGGAAACTCAGCGGATTGCCCGCCGCCATGGCTCGCGCCTCCTCGGACGACATGACATCATAGGGCAGTTCACAAACCCGCACGGCGAGCGCGGGATCAGGGCGGAGGGCGGCAAAGGGAGTGACAGTGGCCATGGGAAAGGGCGGCAGACTAGGGCGGATGCGGCGGTGGATCAAGGCAAAGTGCTCATGCTGACAAAACCTTGGGCTTGCGCGGTGCTGCGTCAGCAGGCATGTAAGCACTCCACCGCGCGCCGCACCGGCTCGCCCCACCATGGTTCCGCAACCTCAGATGATCGACGAATCCCCCACCCGCTTCACGGTTGGCACACGCGGCAGCGAATTGGCGCTGGTCCAGGCCACCGCCACCGAAGGCGTCCTGCGCGCCGCCTTTCCCGACCTCCAAATGGCCCGCCAGATCATTAAGACCACCGGCGACCGCCGCACCGACGTCGCTCTAGCCGAAGTGGCCAAGGCCGAGGGGATCTTCGACAAGGGCGTCTTTATCAAGGAGCTCGAGCAAGCCCTCGACGACGGCTCGATCGACCTCGCGGTCCATAGCCTGAAAGATCTGCCCACCGTGTTGGATCCGCGCTTTGCGCTTGCCGCCGTGCTGGAGCGCGCGCCCATCCGCGATGTGCTCGTCACCCGCAGCGGCGGCGGCTTCGAGTCGCTGCCCAGCGGCGCGCGGGTCGGCACCAGCAGCGTGCGCCGGGCCAAACAAGTAACCTTCCTGCGCCCCGACCTACACGTGGTCGATCTGCGCGGCAACGTCCCCACCCGCCTGGGAAAAATGTTAGACGGGGAACACCACGATGCCATCCTGCTCGCGGAAGCCGGACTGGTGCGGCTCGGCTTTCTGCCGGAAGAATCCATCACCCATGGCCCGGAACCCGTGCTCGACATGCCCGGGCTCTTCGCGTTGCGCCTCGATGAAAGCGTGTTTTACCCGGCCGCCGGCCAGGGCGCCATCGGTTTGGAAATCCGCGCCAACGACTCGCGCGCGCGGGTGCTCGCCGAATCGATCAATCACCCAGCCACCTGGCTGCGCATCACCGCCGAGCGCGAGTTCCTGCGGCTGCTAGATGCCGGTTGCCACACCCCCGTCGGGGTATATTCCACGCTCACCGGCCAAGTTCTCCACCTCAAGGCGCGCGTATTCCCTGAGTCGGGCGGCCCGCCGCAAACCAGCCAGGCCAGCGGCACGGATCCGTTGGCCGTGGCGCAATCCCTATTCGAATCCCTCAAATGAGCTCATCTGGAATCTGTTATCTTGTCGGCGCCGGCCCCGGCGACCTCGGACTGGTCACGCTGCGTGCCAAGGAATGCATCGAATTGGCCGATGTGCTGGTGTACGACGCGCTCAGCAGCCAGGAACTCTTGCAATGGACCAAGCCGGGCTGTGAGCAAATCGCGGTCGGCAAACGCGCCAAAGACCACACCCTGCCGCAGGAGCAAATCAACGCGCTCATCGTCGCCAAAGCCAAAGCCGGCAAATCCGTGGTGCGCCTCAAAGGTGGCGATCCGATGATTTTCGGGCGCGGCGGCGAGGAAGCCGCCGAACTCGCCGCCGCGGGCGTGCGCTTCGAGATCGTGCCGGGCATCAGCTCGTCCATCGCCGGCCCGTGCTACGCGGGCATCCCGGTGACCCACCGCGACCACTGCACCCAACTCACGATTTTCACCGGTCACGAGGACCCGACCAAGGGCTATAGCTCCGTCGATTACGCCCAACTCGCCAAAACCCCCGGCACCAAGGTGTTTCTCATGGGCGTCTCACGCCTGCGCGAAATCACCGGCTCGTTCGTCCAACACGGTGCCGACCCCACCACCCCCATTGCTCTAACACGCTGGGCCACCACCGGCTCCCAAAAAACCATCGTCGGCACCCTCGCCGATATCGCCGATATCGCCGAGCGCGAAAACTTCGGCTCTCCCGCCGTGGCCGTCATCGGCGATGTCGTCAAGGAACGCACCAAAATCAATTGGTTTGAAAAACGCCCGCTGTTTGGCAAACGCATCGTGGTCACCCGCACCCGCGAGCAGTCCGGCGAACTCAGCAAGGCGTTGCGTGACCTCGGCGCCGATGTGGTCGAGCTGCCCACCATCCGCATCGAACACCCGGAAGATAAAATCGGTTTCGCCGAATTGGTCACCCACGCCCACGAGTATGACTGGCTCGTCTTCACCAGCCCCAATGGCGTGACCCGGTTCTTCGACGCGTTCTATGCCAGCTACGATGACGCCCGCAGCCTCGGACACCCGCGCATCGCCGCCATCGGCACCGGCACCGCCAAAAAAATCCGCGAATACCGCTTCGCCGTTGACCTGCTGCCGCAGCGCTTCGTAGCCGAAGGGCTGATCGACGCCTTCAAAAAAGACTCCATCGAAAACCAAACGATCCTGTGGATTCGGGCCGCCGAATCCCGCGACGTGATCTATGACGGCCTCACCGCCCTAGGTGCCATCGTCGATGAATGCATCGCCTACCGCACCGTGCCCGAAACCGGCGACCCCACCGGCGCCGTCGCCCGCCTAACCGAACAGGGCGCGGACCTGATCACCTTCACCTCCGGTTCCACCGTGGACCACTTTTTCGCATTGGGTCTCGCGTGGCCCGAGGGTTGCGTGGCAGGCAGCATCGGCCCGGTCACCAGCGAAGCGCTCGTCACCCACGGCCACCCGCCCGCCTTCGAGGCCAAGCCCCACGATATCCCCGGCCTCACCGCCGCCATCGTGAGGTATTTCCGCAAAAAATAACGCCGCCGAGGAACGCGGCCCGCATGAGAAATGCGAATTCTTGTATGAGAATGGACCTTCTCGGCGCGTTTTGAAGCCCGGCAGGCGTTTGGGCGGACGAGACGTCCGGCCTCCTTCGGGCGCGCGCCGCGCTTGTCACCTCACCCGCAGCATGACAAACCGGCTGCCACCGTCCTTGGATTTGAGCAGCACCAGCACGGTGTCCTTGGCTGTGGCCAGCGCCGCCCGGTATTCTGCCAGAGTGGAGACTTTGACCCGGTTGATTTCGGTGATGAGATCACCGGCTTGGATGCCGGCCGTCGCGGCAGGGCCACCCTCATCGACTTCAGTGACGACCACCCCAGCGCCCTGGTCAAAGCCGTAAGATCTGGCGTTGGCGGCGGTGAGCGCCTCGACGGATACGCCGAGATCCACACCTCCGGCAGGCTCGTCGTGCCTGGCCTCGGCGTCGGGCGGCGCGGCAAGTTCGCCGAGTTGGGCCGTCACATGCACTGCCTTGCCATCGCGCATCAGACCGATGTCGACCCTGGAGGCGGGCGCGGTGGACGCGACCAGGTTGCGGAATTGGCTGACGCCCGCGACGGGTTTGCCGTCGTAACGCACGATCACGTCGTACACCTTGATGCCGGCCTTCTCGGCGGCAGAATCCGGCGTGACTTGGGCGACGAGTGCCCCCTTGGTGTCGGGCAGCTTGAACTGCTTGGCCAGGTCTTCGGTCAACTCCTGGATCAGCACGCCCAGCATGCCGCGGCTGACCTTGCCGCCCTTGACCAGGGTCGGCAGAATCTGTTTGGCCATGTCGATGGGCACCGCAAATCCGACGCCGGCATTTTGACCGATGCTCGTGGCGATGATGGTGTTGAGGCCGATGACCTTGCCGTCGAGGTCCACCAGCGGTCCGCCGGAGTTGCCGGGATTGATGGCGGCATCAGTCTGAAGGAAATCCTGGAACATCTCGGATTGCGCGACGTTGGCGCGGCCCTTGGCACTAATGATACCAGCCGTCACGGTTTGCTCATAGCCAAACGGCGCGCCGATGGCTAGGACCCAATCACCCACCCGTGCGATGTCCGAGGCGCCCAGCTCCACCACCGGCAGATCGGCCGGGACTTGCCCCTTGATCTGGATGACGGCTAGGTCGGTGCGCGCATCGGTGCCGGTGACATCCGCCTCGAAGGTGCGCTTGTCGGCGAGGGTGATTTGGATTTTGTCCACATCATTGACCACGTGGTTGTTGGTCAGAATGTGGCCGTTGCGGTCAACAATCATGCCGGAGCCCAGCCCGCCCTGATGGAATTTGTATTCGCGCGGCTGCGGCCGCTGCGGGTTGTCCCGATCCTCATCATTGAAGAAATAGCGAAACGGCGAATTCTCCCCGAAGGGCAACCGCAGGTCCGGTCGGCGGAGCCTGACGGTCTTGGAGGAATGGATGCTCACCACGGCCGGCTTGACTCGCTCGGCCACGCTGGCAAAGGCGTCACCCAGCGCCCGCGCGGCCTTGCGATCGAACTCGGGGGCGATGGCATTGGACTCGGCCATCACGGCACCGCTCAGGGCGACACTCGTGGTCAGGGCCGGCCACAGGTGTTTGGTTGAGTCCATGACAGAATTCCTTTCCCACTTGGTTGACGAGCGATTTCGAGACGAGCCATTCAGGCAGCCCCTGCGGGACCACTATTGTTACACTACTCTACATTCAGCGGCTCGCAACCCATCGCTGCAATTCTCGGATCGCGGCGCGGGCGAGTCTGGAGCTCGCGGGCCGGCCCAGACATGGCGGGACGCCATCCTCATGCTCGGGAGGTGGCGCGGCCTCGCCGAGGCCGCATCCTCTGAGCGGATCACGCACAAGCACAGGATGACCGGAACGTCGCTGCCCGGCAGCATCAGCGGCTCTCCCAAGTCATGCGCTCTCATCGAGAGCGCGCCACCTTGGAGAGGCCACCTTGGAGAGGCCACCTTGGAGAGGCCACCTTGGAGCGGCCACCTTGGAGAGGCCACCTTGGAGAGGCCACCTCGGAGAGGCCCCCTCGCAGAGGCGACATCGCAC
>Ga0114958_10003859_pt1 | contig 10574 bp, 9 predicted proteins | sample C_130208_EF_Meta_FD_89577 | JGI IMG/M metagenome (GOLD analysis project Ga0114958, IMG submission 89577) | Freshwater microbial communities from Lake Croche, Canada to study carbon cycling - C_130208_EF_MetaG | ecosystem: Environmental > Aquatic > Freshwater > Lake | place: Lake Croche, Canada... | reverse complement strand
CGTAGAGGAGCATCACCATTAATTTGTAAATTAATTTTTTTATATAAACCCAAATCGTATGTCTATTTTATCGATTTTATTAGAAGTTTCTGTAGGTCTTGGCCTAGCAGGCATTGGTGCTGGATTAGCGGCTATTGGCGCTGGTGTTGGTATCGGTAACATTGGTGGATCAGCAATGGAAGCTATTGCACGCCAACCAGAAGCCTCTGGAAAAATTCAAGGAGCGATGTTAATCGTAGCTGCTTTCGTGGAAGCAGTTGCTCTTTTCGCTGCTGTAATTTGTTTGTTGGTTACGTTAAAGTAATCAACCCAATAAATCCTCTGAGGGATAGCCTCAGACTTAGGATTTGAAAAATTTTAAGCGCAATTTGACACTCGTTTGGAGGCAAATTGCGCTTATTAAAATGATATTCATTTTTAAATTTATATAAGATATGGAGTTAATTACCCCAGACTTTGGATTAATATTTTGGCAGCTACTTGTCTTTGGAATTTTATTCTTTTTGCTAGCTAAATTTGCTTGGAAGCCCATCATCAATTCATTGGATGAACGTGAGCAATCCATTGACGAAGCCATCAAGCTTTCGGAAACTACCCGCAGAGAGATGGCTGAATTAAAAGCAGGAAATGAGCAGCTAATCGCTAGCGCGCGCGCAGATCGCGACGCAGTAATCAAGCAAGCCAAAGAAGCAGCAGATGCGATGATCGCCCAAGCAAAATTGGACGCTCAAACTGCAGCAGCACAAGAAATAGATAAGGCAAGAGTGGCTTTTGAGCAAGAGAAAGTAGCCGCCGTTAGTGCCATTCGTAAAGAGGCAGCTAACCTTTCTTTAGAATTAGCTGAAAAAGTGCTTAAAAATCAGTTAAAGGATAAAGCAGCCCAAGAAAAATTAGTCTCTGACTGGATCTCGGAAGTAAAATTATAATTGAAACGTCGTTAAAATAAGTAAAAATGTCTGAATTAATTGTTGCCCATAGATACGCTAAATCATTGCTCGACTTCGCCATTGAAAAAAATGTAGTGGATGCCGTTTATACAGACATGGTTGGTTTTAAAGAAACTTGCGAGGGGAGCAAAGACCTTGTATTGGCGCTTAAAAGCCCTATCATCAAGCATTATACCAAATTAGCCATTTTAAATAAGCTATTTAAATCCATATTTAATCCGGTTACTTACTCCATTTTTGTCATCATTACCAACAAAAATAGAGAGCGTATTTTGCCTGCCATAGCGAAACAATTCATCAATCTTTATACCGAATTCAAAGGCATCCAAAAAGCAGAAATTACAAGTGCCAGTCCATTGACTGAAGATCAAAAGAAATCAGTGACCAAAATCGTAAAAGACTATACGGGTAAAGAAGTACAGTTAACGGAACACATAGACGAATCATTAATTGGCGGATTCATTTTACGTGTTGGTGACCAACAAATTGACGATTCCATCCGAAGAAAATTGAATGACTTGAAAGTCACAATGGCATCTTAAATTCATAAAGCCTTTTCTTGAAAGTCTTTTTTTATACCCTCTAAAATGAAAAATCTAGCGCTATTTTCAGGTTCGATTTTTGCAGCAATGTCCATAGCCATAGGCGCCTTCGGAGCTCATGCTTGGAAACCTTACCTAATGCATATAAATCGGCTAGAGACATTTGAAACTGCTGCTAGGTATCAAATGTATGGAGGATTGGCCCTGATTTTATTGGGTATTTTGCAAATATCAAGACCCAGTAAAATGCTAAAAATTGCCAGTTATTTTCACGTCACGGGCTCGATTGTATTTCCAGGATCTTTGTATTTGATTTGCATTAGCCAGCAATTATTTTGGGGAGCCATTGCACCCATGGGTGGATTAGCATTCATCCTGGGGTTTGCATTAATGGCTTTTGATGCCGTTAAAAAAGACTAATGCCTCATCACTAATTCCAAACTATGCCAGACAATTTCTCCCATGGTTTGGCAGGCTAAAAAACGATCATCATTGTAATGCTTGGCCAATTCTGATTTTAGTTGGCCTATATTTTCCACAGGTGCTATCTCATCCTTTGACATTACATTCATCAAATCATACACACGCTGGCTCTCCGATTTCAATCGACTTGCGATCATCGAGCGTTCCTCAATTTGATATTGCCAAACAGATTCGGGAGTCATGAACTTCATGCCCAACTCAATCAATGGATTATTTTGTTTAAAATATTGTGGCAGGTATACCGACTTTTTACCCTCATAACATTGTTGGTCAAAATCAATCGGCCTAATCCGATAATAAATTTCCTCAAAATCTGGCGTGGTAATCACCACGTAATTGGCACTATGCATATCGCCCAACAGCTGTACTAAACACCTCTCATTAAATTTGACAAACTCCTTAGCCAATCGAATAGGCGCTTCCAAATCAGTCTCTAATTCCTTTTGGAGAAATATATCGCCAGGAACCCCTGCAATATGCTCTTCCACCAAGGTATTTTCATGGGTCACATAATTGATTCGATTGGGAGATAAGATATGTTCCAATTCTAAGCCATATACACGCGACGCATCTGCGATTTTAATGTAGAAATAATCAAAGTTGTCATTCACTCGATTGACAATTCGGATCCGGAAAGGGTGTGTATTTCCATAGGTGCAAAAATCCACGCGATCGATCACCAGATGCTTGATTACCTCCTCGTTGCCATCAGTTTTTAGGTCGGCATAAATCTGCTTAAGTGATTCATACACACCTTCCTGATCCCCAGGCGAATAAAATACGGATTCCCAAAGCGTGTCAACTCCGTTTTTGTCATACAAAATAATCGCGTTATCATATCGCAACAAGTCCGCATAACTAATATTCATCGAGTACTCACGGTTGTATTTTTTTAAATACCTACGAAGTTGGTGATTAATGCGATAAAGGATTTTTTTCTTAGAAATCAAGGCCATTATTCAACGTAATCAAGTGATTCACCAAAGGTCTCTTTTAAGTGAGTGACCGCCCAAAATGCCATCCCAAAACACACAAATCCTACTATAGCAGCGGCGTTAATAAGTCCGAAATGGGGAATTAATGCTTTGAACAAGAGCGTGATGGGAATTAAGGCTCCACGAACGAAATTAGGAACGGTGGTCGTAACTGTCATGCGTAAATTAGTCCCAAATTGTTCCGATGAACTTGTTAAAAATACAGCCCAATACCCGCCAAAAAATCCTAAAGCTGTGATGAGCACATGTCCAAATGAAACACTAATGTTTGAAACGAAATACAGGAAATAAATAACCAAAAATGACACAAGTGTCAAGTATATCAAAACGGCATACCTTCTACTTTTTAAAACCTGGCTCAATGCTCCACTCGCAAAATCCCCAAAAGTCAAACCTAAATAACAATACATGATGGCGTCTCCCCCATTTATTGCGCCACTAATTCCAAAGGACTGAGTGATTTCAGGTGAAGCAAAAACGAGAATCCCGATGATATACCAAATAGGCAAACCCATCATGATGCAATACATGTATTTGGTAAAGGTCGCTCGGTTTGAGAACAACTGGAAGAAATTACCCTTCATTACGCCCTGACCTAAATCCTGATACATGGAGGATTCAAAAGTCCCTAATCGTAAGAGCAAAAGCGCCAGGCCCATTCCCCCGCCTATAAAATAGCAAGTTCTCCACCATTCAGGATCTGCACTTAAATTTGAAATGATAGGCGCAACAATGGCCCCCGAAGCACCTACACCAGCGATGATCAAGGTACCAATCCCACGTTTTGAAGCTGGCAATGTTTCATTGACCAGGGTAATACCAGCTCCTAATTCACCGGCTAAACCGATACCGGCAATAAACCTTAAAATAGCATAGGTATTCATATCGGAGACAAATCCATTCAATGCATTGGCGATGGAATACATTAAAATAGAACCAAATAAAACCGATTTTCGGCCCTTTTTATCGCCATAAACCCCCCATAAAATTCCGCCTAACAGCATTCCGCCCATTTGGATGTTCATGAGGTTGAGTCCTTGGTCTAATAATTCAGATCCCGATAGACCTAATGATTTTAGACTTGGGTTTCGAACGACCGAAAAAAGAATTAAATCGTATACGTCTACAAAATAACCCAAGGCGGCAACGGCAATGAGCATTTTTGCTTTGGAGCTTAGAGGTAAATTTTCCATAAAAATTATCTAGATAGCATGTCGGAACGATGCGCATCAAGTTTTAAAAATATAAACAATAAAATTGTAAAAGACCAAAGTGAGGAACCGCCATAACTAAAGAATGGCAACGGAATTCCCATAATTGGCATCAATCCGATGGTCATTCCAATGTTCACTAAAAAATGAAAAAACAATATCCCAACCACCCCAAATCCATAGGCTCGGGCAAACCGAGATCGTTGTTGGTCCGCTAAATACAACAAACGCCATAGGAAAAACAAAAACAATACAATTACCGTCATCACCCCTACAAACCCAAATTCTTCTCCAATCGTACAAAAAATAAAGTCTGTGCTTTGTTCTGGAACAAAATCAAATTTGGTCTGAGTTCCCCCTAAATACCCCTTGCCCCAAAATCCCCCCGAGCCAATGGCAATTTTAGATTGTGTCACTTGATATCCTAAACCTCGAGTATCAAAAGAAGGATCCAACAAAACCTTAATCCTATTCCGCTGATGTTCTTTTAACACATGATTGACCACCCAATCCACCAGGGTTGACAGAGACATAACAATCGCAATCACACCGGCCATTCGAATATACGTTTGAGGCAAACGCCTTTGGTAAATCGGCAAAATAATCACGAAAAAACTTGCCAAAACCAATAAACAAAGAAAAATTGTCAATGGGTTGAGTAAAAGTGAGCTGACAAAAAGCGTAATTAAGGCAATTAATAACCCAGGATATTCACCGGGCAAGCCTTCTCGGTATAAAAGAATGATAAAAGAGGCAAAAACCAAGGCAGAACCCGTTTCATTTGAGCCTATAATCAGTAACATAGGCAAAGCAATAATCAGCGCTGCTCTCCATTGACTCATCCACTTGGTCAGATTAATTTGGGGGTCATTCAGGTATTTAGCTAATAATAATGCTGTGGCTGTTTTAGAAAACTCTGCTGGCTGGATTGTAATCCCGCCCAACTTAAACCAAGAATGAGATCCATTAACCGTTACACCTAAAAACGGGACAGCGATCAATGCCAACATAAATGCTGCGTAAATAAACACCGCAAAAGATTCAAAAAACCTGAAATCTAAAGCAAAAATCAGCATGATTAGTACGAGCGATGTACCTATCCATATTAATTGGCGCCCTGCATTACTCGTGTAAAATGCCTCATCAAAAATCCATAAAGGGGCCTCAGGATTGTACACGGCTGAGTAAATACTCATCCAACCTAGTAACACAAAAAGTGCGTAAAGGCCCACCGTAATCCAATCTAATTTTCCAATCTGGCTTGACTCTTGGCTCATCTTTTTAATGAATCCTTTTTAACTATTCTACGATTATAAGTAACATTCGCCAAATAGCTCATGTTCATAAATTTAGTCTCAATGTCTTTTCTATCCACACGGCCTTTTAAATATTTTTCAATAATCAATGAGGCAATGGGGGCCGCCGCAAAACCACCAAACCCAGCATTTTCCACAAATACAGCAATGGCAATTTTAGGATTATCTTTTGGCGCAAAAGCAATAAAAACTGAATGATCTTTGCCCTTTTGATTTTGAGAGGTCCCTGTCTTTCCGCACATTTCAATATCCGGTATTTTTCCCTCCCTACCCACTGTTCCATGTAAAACTGCATCTCGCATTCCCTCATGAACGACTTTAAAATGTTTTGCATCGACACCCACCAACACGGGTGTTTTATAAAAAGCATCAATCGTTTTCTTATCGCCCACACCCTTGACTAAATGTGGAGGAATATACCAACCCTTATTTGCAATGATCGCAGCGAAATTCGCCATTTTCAAAGGGCTTACAACCAATTCTCCTTCCCCGATACTAAGGGAGTAAATATTTGAAAATTTCCAGTTATTTTCACCTTTGTACACTTTATTGTAATATGCTACATCAGGAAGATTGCCCCTTTTTTCATTCCATAAATCAACCCCTAATTTCCGACCAAACCCAAAATTAGCCACCAATTCGGACCAACGTTGGAGTCCTTGTGCAGACCTTTCGAAAGTATCTCCTTGCGTATTATCATATAAAATCTTACGAAATGCATGGTAAAAATAGGGATTGCATGACCACTGAATCGCATTATGCAAATCATTATGAGAGGTATTGTGATTATGGCACTTCACCGGCGCACCTGCATGCGTAAAAATGGATTCAGGTGTCAAAATGCCCAACTGCAATCCGACTAGCGCCTGAACAATTTTAAAAGTGGAGCCAGGCCGATAATACGCGGAGGGAGGTCGGTTGATCAATGGTTTCAAAGGATCTAAAGCCAATATTTGATAATACTTAGAAAAATTTCTCCCAGCTAATAAACTAGGATCATAAGACGGCGCGGAAACCATACTCAAAATCTCACCCGTAGCAGGTTCGATAGCCACAACACTCCCCACTTTATGCATCATTAGACTATCCGCATATTCTTGGAGTCGAATGTCAACACTCGTGAATAAATTTTGTCCGGCAACCGAGCTGACATCCAAATCTCCATGTCGATATTCGCCCTTTTCCACCCCATTGCTATTCACCATTCTATATTTTACCCCCCTTTGGCCCCGAAGTGCCTCCTCATAAAATGCCTCCAAGCCTGAAATTCCTACATAATCACCTTGCCTATAATAATCATCTTTTTGATCCGATAGCGAGCTCGTGTTAATTTCAGCTACATAGCCAAGTGCATTGGAAAGCGCCTTGGATTGATAGGTTCTAAAAGCTGTAGTCGAAATCGAGAAACCAGGATAATCAACTAATGCATCTTGAATTTTTGCAAAGTCCTCCTTAGACAAATGCTTTAAAAATAGCGATGGTTTAACGCGAGAATAGGCCCAAGCTTGCTTGGTCAAGGTATCAAAGCGGCCTTTTGTAATACCAAATAAAGCGCAAAAACGACTTGTATCTGCAACAAGCGCTTTTCGAGGCGTAATGTATAAATCATAGACTGGAGTATTGTATACAATTAACTTCCCAAAACGATCATACACTTCTCCCCTAAACGGCACTTGGATTATCTTACGAATCGCATTATTGTCAGCTGCTTTTTCATAGGTTGAATCAAACATCTGTAGGTAAAACATTTTACCTATGAATATAATCCCTATCAAAAGGAAAAATAAAAAAATGATAATTCGGCGACCTTCTGGCACGTAAAATTAGTTAAGAGTACGATAAAGCAATTTACGTAAATATTGTGATTTATTTGGGTAGGCTTTTGATCAAGGCATATAAAGATATAGTTATGGATCCCAACGAAAATCCAATGGTACACCAAGGTTGGTGTAAAGCAAAATTTTTATCTAAATATTGTCCCAACCAAACCCCCAGCAATATGGTCACCAACATCTGAAAGGCAGCTCCAATAAATCGTTGATAAGGTTGCATATGAATGAGTTTGAAATGTAAAGCTCAATATATTAAAATTTTGAAAATTTGTTCTCTGAATCCCGTATAATTTGCGCCGTTTCATATATATAATTGTAAATTTGAAAATTGTTTAAAGCGTCCAAATGCCAAGAATATTCTTCTTCATTTTTTTTAGTATGATTGCGTGGGCTTGTTCTCAACAAAGCACGCGTCCTGCAGCAAAGGCATTTCATAATATCAATGCGAAATACAATGCGATTTGGCAAGCAGATCGATTGTACAAAGAATTAGTCATGAAATCATGGGAAGAAAGGAATGAAAATTATTCCCTTCCATTAAGTATATTTCCGGCGATTGATTCAAGTTTTGGCCAAGCGCATAGCAATGAAATTGGGAACCTGATAAGAAAGGCTTCACTGGTGATAGACCGACATCAAAATTCCAAATTTATCGACGATGCCTACCTCATCATTGGCAAAGGCCGACTCCTGAAAGGGGACATCAAAAATGCTGCTGAAACCTTTAAATATATTAATTCGATTGATCATGATGAAATAACACAAGCGAATGCATTAATATTTTTATATCAAATATACCTAGATCAAAAAGATTTTGAATCGGCTTTAAATGTAGAGAATTTCATCAAAGAAGTCCCTTTAAATACTTCTCAGAAAACTGATTTTATTTTAAATAAAGCCTATTATCACCAATTAAAAAGTGAGATTCCTGTAGCGATTGCACTTCTAAATGAAGAAATACTGCATGTAAAATCTAAGATGCAAAAAGCGCGTTTGTATTTTGTTTTAGGCCAATTATTTCAATCTCAAGGGAAAAACAGCTTAGCCCAAGAAAACTTCAATCTGGTAAAAAATAATAAACCCACATATGAGCTTCAATTAAATGCTCAAATTGAAAGTAAAAAATTATCGGGCCAAGTTGGCGACTTAGAAAAAATGCTAAAGGAACCTAAAAATCTCGACAAGCAATCAGAGATTTACTTGGCCTTAGGTCAACTAAGTTATGCCAACAAAGACTTTGAAAAAGCGAGAGAATATTGGTCGAAAGCGAGCAACAACAATCCTAATAAAGGAGAATTGTATTTAAAATTAGGGCAATTATTTGTAAATCCCTTAAAAAGATACCCTGAAGCAGCTTTATATTTTGATAGTGCGGCGACGTTTTTGCCATCCTCGCACATCGAATTTAATTCCGCTCAAAAATTTAAGAAAAATTGGGCCTATTTTAATCAATTAAATAACACGATTATCGAAGAGGATTCTTTGCAAAAAATGGGTAAAAAATCAATCGAGGAGTTAAGCCAAATCTATCAAAAATACGTCATGGCGAAAACTAGAAAATTAGATTCACTTCAGAAAAAAAAGGAAATCAAGACGAATGCAGTAGCTACTTTTACGAGAAGGCCGACAAGCCCTGAACAGCAAAGTTTTTATTATTACAATGATATGGCCCGAATTCAAGGTTCACAAGAATTCAATTTCAAATGGGGGAATAGGGCATTAGAGGATTTTTGGAATAGAAAAAATAAGAATACGACCATTGGATCTGAAATTATTTCGCCAACCATCGCACTTGCAAAAAAACAAAATGCCACCGATTTAAACGCTAATTTTCCAGCGGATTCTTTGCAAAAATGGTTGGCTACCATTCCTAGGGAACCCATCCAAATTACGAATTCCAATAAAAAAATAGAGCAATCTCTGTTTAAACTAGCCAAGTTTACCCAATTAGAAATGGGTATCAATGAGGTGGCTCAAGGTAAATTATTGACTTTATTGGATCGATTCCCTAGCACTGAATTTGAGGCGGAAAGCTTGTATTTGCTCTATTTGTCCAGTTCAAGCGAAAAAAAACTTTATCGAGAAAAATTAGCACAGCGATATCCTGACTCGTATTTCAGGCAATTAATTTTAAAACTGGAGACAGGTACCCTAAGTCAAAATAAGGAAGAAGAGGCGCAAAAAGCATATGAAAAAGCGTATTATTTATATGTGGCTAGGGAATTTGCCAACTGCTATTCTTCATGCCAAAGCATTCAAAATAAATTTCCAAATAGTAAATTGGAAGATAAAATTGTATTTTTAATGGCACTTTGTAAAGGTGGAATCAAGGACATTAGCGAATATACCCTGCAATTGAAAAAATTCATTCAACTATATCCGCAAAGTCCCTTAAAATCTGAGGCAGATGCGCTTTTAAAAGCATTAAACCAAAATATTCGTTAACAATGCTCGAAACAGATCAAGGTAAATACAGTAAAATTATCCGATTCCTATATAAGTTTTTTATAATAGGCACCGTTGCGGGGATCTTGTTTGTGTTCGCGGTGAATTTTAATTTCCTGTGGCTATTTGGGGGAATGCCGAGTTTACAGGAATTAGAAAATCCAAAAAGCCAAGCTGCTTCTTTGATTATATCGGAAGATGGCCAAGAAATTGGTAAATATTTTCGGGAGAATCGAAACCCACTCGAATTCGAACAATTGCCCTTAAACATAGTCAATACTTTAATTTCAACTGAAGATGCGCGATTTACTTCGCATTCAGGAATTGATCTAAGGTCCATGTTTCGGGTGGTATTTTCACTAGGAACCGCTGGCGGGGGTAGTACGATAACTCAGCAATTAGCTAAAAATTTATTTAACACCCGGTCGATGGAGTTCGGGGAAGACGATCCGGTGTACATAGGTTTGTTGATGAAAGTAGATGGTTTGCGAACGGTCATTGCCAAAGTCAAAGAGTGGATATTGGCCATACGCCTCGAAAGAAGGTACACCAAACAAGAAATTATGGCTATGTATCTGAATGAGGTGAGTTTTGGCAATAATGCATATGGAATTCAAGTGGCTTGTCGGACTTATTTTCAAAAAGATTTAAAGGATGTCACGCTTCCTGAAGCGGCCACATTAATTGGCCTACTTCAAAACCCCTCCTTATATGATCCAAGAATAAGACCTGAAAAGACGATTGAAAGAAGAAATACCGTCTTAGGGCAGTTGGCAAAATATGAATTTCTAACCGAAGACGAT
>Ga0114958_10003858_pt1 | contig 10578 bp, 10 predicted proteins | sample C_130208_EF_Meta_FD_89577 | JGI IMG/M metagenome (GOLD analysis project Ga0114958, IMG submission 89577) | Freshwater microbial communities from Lake Croche, Canada to study carbon cycling - C_130208_EF_MetaG | ecosystem: Environmental > Aquatic > Freshwater > Lake | place: Lake Croche, Canada... | reverse complement strand
CAAGATGATTGGCAAGATGTAATTCCTACTATTAAAACTTTCTTAAAAGAATATTTAGAAAATGGTGGTGTGGTAGTGAATGAAGAAGAAGTAGCTAAAATGAAACAAGAGGCTAGCAATACTGTTCATGCAGATGATGATGATGTTGTAAAACGTATTAAAGAATTATTAGAAAATTATGTGAAGCCAGCAGTGGAGATGGATGGCGGAGCCATTCAATTTAAAAGTTATAATGAAGGCATCGTAAATTTAATGTTACAAGGTTCTTGTAGCGGATGCCCTTCAAGCATGGTTACTTTAAAAGCAGGTATCGAAGGCATGATGAAGCGCATGATTCCTGAAGTAAAAGAAGTAGTCGCCGAGGCTGAGTAGTGGCTACAACTTTCCGTAAAGTGCTCTTAATTTTTCTCGAGTAATAATGCTTTCCCAATTAGGGCCCAAAGCATTTTCCCATAAAGGTTTCATGCCCATAGATACATTAATCATGGTATCAAATTGTTCTTCCGTTAATCCAGCACAAATACCAGTTGGAATTTCAATTTTATTTTTTTCTACCATGTATTTAAATTCTTTTACACCTGCTGGATAATATTCTTCCAAATGATTCATCACAATACAATTTCCAATACCATGCTTGGTGCCTAATAAATAACTAAGGCCATAGCTAACTGCATGGGCTACACCCACTTGACTATAAGCAATACTCATACCCCCTGCAAAGGAAGCCATCATTAATTGATCGTCGCTTTCTTCATCCCATTTATCCTTATGCACAAATATTTTTTGACAAAGATCTAAAGCCTTTTCTCCATAGCTTTTACTAAACTCATTTAAAAAAGTACCTTCTAAACTTTCAATACAATGTATATAACAATCCATGCCTGTATAAAAACGTTGATTGGCCGGTACATTTTTAGTTAATTCAGGATCTAATACAATTTGATTGAAGGGCGTGAAGTCGGAGTTCATGCCTAGCTTACGTGTAGGACCTGTTAATACAGTAGTACGGCTCACTTCTGCTCCTGTTCCACTTAAAGTAGGTATACCCACTTTATATACTCCCGGTAGTTTTACCAAGTCCCAACCTTGATAATCGGCTGAAGAACCCGGATTAGTCATCATTAAAGAAACTGCCTTGGCTAAATCTAAAGTAGAGCCACCACCTATACCGATGATACCACTCACTGAGCCAAACTCGGCTTTTAATTCAGCAGCGAGTGCATCTACTTGTTTTGTTTTGGGTTCATGCGTAACATCCACATATACAATTTTGTCTTTTCCTCTTAAAGGAATTCTACTTGCAAGTGGTTTGCCTATAAAAAAATGATCTAAGAAAAATATCATTGGGTATTCACCCTTACGATGAGGCGCAATGATTTCATCTACTTGATTAAAAGAACCACGACCATACACCACATAGTCGACCATTTTAAAATTACGAAACTGCATATTTATTTTTTTTCTAGTAGTAAAGTTACAATCTTATTAATAACTACTCTGCTAATTTCTTTTGCAATTCTTCTAAAGAAACGCCCTTGGTTTCTGGCACTTTTAATAAAATCCAAACCAATTGCAAGGACATCATCACAGTAAAAAAAGCAAAGATGGGCCAAGGGTTGTCTTTAAAAATACCATTTTTGCTATCTAAAAATACAGGTGTTATCAAGGTAATAAGCGCTGCAAATACCCAATGTATACTGGCTCCAAAGGCTTGTCCCTTGGCTCTAATTTGAGTAGGGAAGATTTCAGATATCAATACCCAAATAACCGCACCTTGTCCAATAGCATGAGAGGCAATAAATAATAATAAAAAGCTAAGCATGAATTCAGGTGCGCTATGGTTTATAAAACCATAGGCGACCATGGATAAACTTATAATGTATCCAAAGGATCCAATAATTAATAAAGTTTTACGGCCAATACGATCAATTAACCAAAGACCTACAAATGTAAATACTAAATTCATTAAGCCTAAAGAAATAGAGCTTAATAATGAATTGTTTTTTGCAAAACCCGCTTCTTCTAAAATTCTAGGTGCATAATATAGTAGAAAATTAATACCCGATGCCTGATTAAAAAAAGCTACAAAAAAAGCAATCGAAATTATTTTACGGTGATGCTTCGTAAATAATTGAATAGCCCCCTGTGCTTTTTCCTCATCATTGGCAGTTTTTATTTCTTGAATGGTTTGGTCAATATTTTCTACACCCACAATAGCCAAGGTTTTTCTTGCACCCAATTCGTCGTTTTTAACAGAGAACAACCATCTTGGGCTTTCGGGTAAACCCAGGGTCATAATAGTATAAATAGTAGAAGGAATTAATAAAACTGCCAACATCCAACGCCAATCATTCACTCCCCCAAAACCTGCTAAAAAATAATTAGATAAATAAGCAATCAAAATACCAAAGACAATATTAAATTGATACATACCTACCAATTTACCTCTATTGTTTTTATTCGATATTTCAGAAATATAGGTGGGTGCGGCTACAGAAGAAATACCAATGGCAATACCTCCAATTAATCTAAAGAAAGAAAAAGTATAAGGATCCTGTGCAAAAGCAGAACCAATGGCGGATGCTATAAACATAATGCCCAACCAAATCAATACTTTTTTACGGCCATATTTTTCAGTGGGAGCGCCCGCAAACACAGAGCCAATAACGGTTCCCCATAATGCCATGGACATAATAAAAAAACCATGAAATAAAGGTGTGGTATGCCAAAGTTCTTGAATAGGTTTATCGGCACCAGAAATTACTACCATATCAAAACCAAAAATAAAACCCGCCAAGGCAGCTACTACTGTTGATTGAAATAATTTTCCTTTGTTCATAGTTAAATATTAATATTATAAAGAAGGATTTTGATAACCACTATTTTAATATAGTTATTATTAATTAAGTAGTATAAACTGTTTATTTTAATAGTTTCGCTGCTTTAATTAAATCCTCCGGCGTATCAATTTCTATACCCATATAATTAGTGATGACCATTTTTATAGAAACCCCATTTTCTAAATAACGAAGGCATTCTATTTTTTCGGCAGCTTCTAATGGAGACATAGGCCAATTCGTAAAATTAAGTAAGGCTTGTTTTTTAAAAGCGTACACACCTATATGTTCATAATAAGTAATGGCTATTTCTGTATTTCTTGGATAAGGAATAATACTGCGTGAAAAAAATAGTGCATTACTATTTTTATCTACAGCTACTTTTACATAATTAGGATCGGCAATTAAATCGGTATTGGTTAATTCTTGCATAAGAGAAGCCACTTCTACTTTATCTTCTCTAAAAACAGCAATTAGTTTTTCAAGGGGTTCTTTTTTTACAAAGGGTTCATCTCCTTGTACATTCACTATTATATCAATGTCTAAATGCTCTATTGCTTCAGCAATACGGTCTGATCCACTTTCATGTTCTTTTTTACTCATAATGGCTTTGCCACCATGCGAAGTAATTTCATTAAAAATAATTTCACTATCTGTTACTACAAATACTTCATTGAAAAGGCCCGTTGCCACTGTATTATCATAGGTATGTCTAATGACTGTTTTATCTCCCAATGCCTGCATTAGTTTTGCTGGAAAGCGAGTAGCCGCATAGCGGGCCGGAATAAAGGCTCCAATTTTAGTCATTGCTTAAAACTTATTTGTTTTTTAAAACTGGATTAGTAATCTGATTTTATTGATTTATTAAAAGGCGCTTTTAGTTGATAAGCTAAGGATTGATCTTTTGAATTGTCTAATACATCTAAACCATAAACAATTTCATTCATTGGGGTGTAATTATAAGTACCTAATAAACGGTCCCAAAAAGAAAATATATTTCCGTAATTACTATCGGTTTGTGGACGCGTAATATGATGGTGTATTCTATGCATATTAGGAGAGACAATAATGTATCCAAAACTTTGGTCGAACCATTTAGGAATTTTAATATTGGCATGATTGAATTGAGTAAGTACCACACTTAAACTTTGATATACCATTACAATCCAAATAGGTGTGCCTAAAACAAATACGGCCAAAATAGCAAATACGGCTCTTACTATCGATTCACCCGGATGATGTCTATTGCCTGTAGTGGTGTCTACCTTTGTATCGGCGTGGTGCAACATATGAAATTTCCATAAAAATTTTACTTTATGTTCAATCAAATGCACTAAGTAAGCACCAATAAAATCTAATAATAATAAACCCGCAATGGCTTCCACCCAAGGGCTTAATTGAATAATATGAAGTAATCCAAAGTTTTGGGCAATTGTCCAGTCGCTGACTTTAACCATTACAAGTGCAAATAAAAAATTAATAACAATGGTAGTAAAAGTAAAAAATAAATTCAGGCCCGCATGTTTAAACTTATTGTATTTAAAATTAAATAAGGGCGTTGCTATTTCTACTAACCAAAAAAAGCTAATGCCTCCTGCTAATAATAAGGCCCTGTGGGCACTTGGTATATGTTCGAAATAGTTTTTTATAATTTCTAGCATGCTCGTTTATTTATGGTATAAATGTAAATAAAAAAACCCGATGTTCCATTGATTGGGCCACCGGGTTTCTATTATTAAAGCGTTCAAAAATAAACGCTTTATAGGGTAGGGATTATTTAGCTATTTAACATTAAGGGCATGACCAACATGAGTAGGTCCTCTCCTGGCGCTTGCTCAGAAGGCTTGATAAGACCCGCTTTGCTAGGTGTGGAAAGTTCTAAGAATACATCATCGGTATCGGCCGCAGATAACATTTCAATTAAAAATTTTGCATTAAATGCAATTTGAATGTCTTCGCCTTTGTATTCACAACTCATACGCTCATTTCCTTCAAAACTAAAGTCAATATCTTGGGCAGCCATTTGTAATTCATTGCCTGTAATATTTAATGCCACTTGATTCGTGCTCTTATTACTAAATACATTTACACGGCGAAGTGCATTTTGAAAATCATGCTTGTTCACTGTTAAGCGGTAAGGATTATCTGAAGGAATGACTACTTTATAATCGGGGAACCTTGCGTCAATAAGTCGACAAATTAATTGTGTAGAACCATGATCCACAAAAAGATGATTATTGTTAAAGCTTAAAGTGATAGGGTCTTCGTTATCAGGTAAAGCGTTCTTTAATAAGTTCAAAGGTTTTTTAGGCACAATGAAAGAAGCGTTTTGTTTTGCCTTGGTATCGGTTCTTTTATAACGCACTAAACGATGTGCATCGGTGGCTACAAACTGAACGCTGTCCTTGGTTAATTCAAAAAATACACCTGTCATAGCAGGACGTAAGTCGTCTCCGCTTACTGCAAATAATGTTTTATTGATGGCAGTTAACAAACTACTACTAGTCATGTTAAAGCCAGTGGTATCATCGGCGGTAGGCTCTTTGGGGAAATTATCTGGATTTTCTCCCATTACTTTATACTTACCATTATCGCTGGTAATTTCTACGCTATAGTTTTTGTCTATATTAAAAGTTAATGGTTGGTCTGCAATATTTTTTAAAGAATCAATTAAAATTTTAGCGGGAATACAAACACGGCCATTGGCCTTGCTTTCTACATCCATTTGAACGCGCATGACAGTTTCTAAATCGGTAGCTACAATATTTAATTTTTTATCTTCGATTTCGAATAAAAAATCTTCCAAAATAGGAAGTACGGTATTGGTATTAATAACACCTGAAATTTGTTGGAGGTGTTTTAAAAGCGAAGAAGAAGAAACGATAAATTTCATAGGATAATACGGTTTTACTGAGCTAAATAACCTTAAATAACACTAACGAAACTAATGCAAAATCTTAAGATTAAAAAGCTATTTTAGCATTTCTTATTGACATACTTATCTACAAAATGCAAAAGATTAGAATAGGCAAAGAGCAGGCTATACAAAGGATACGGCATTTTTGTGCTTACCAAGAAAGGGCTCAACAAGAGGTGAGAGACAAGCTCTATGGTTTTGGTATGACCCCTGATGAAGTAGAAGAAATAATTTCCGATTTAATTTCAGATAATTTTTTAAATGAAGCAAGGTTTGCAGAAAATTTTGCAGGGGGTCATTTTAGAATAAAGTCATGGGGAAAACAAAAAATAAAATATGCCTTGCAACAAAAAAGAGTAAGCCCTGCCAATATTAAAAAGGCCTTAGTTTCTATTGACCAGAACGCTTATGAAAAAACCTTATTAAACTTAGCCACTAAAAAATGGAATTCATTAAAAGGCGAAAGAAGCATGAGTCGTATGGCTAAAACGCAATCCTTTTTAAATCAAAGGGGTTTTGAATCAAACTTAATTAGCCCCATCATACAAGCACTAAACAAGAAGTAGATTTTTTATTTGAAAATTGTACCTTTAGTTTATAAGAAAAAAGAATGCCTGTATCCACCCTTAGTTTCTCCCTTATACAAACCGATTTAGTTTGGGAAGATAAAGCGGCCAACCTTGATATGTTGGCTAAAAAAATTAGGGGTATTGAAGAATATACAGAAGTAGTGGTGCTTCCGGAAATGTTTAGTACAGGTTTTAGTATGCGACCTACTGAGTTTGCTGAAACCATGGATGGGCCTACGCTTAGGTGGATGAAGCAATTATCAGCAGAAAAGAAAGTTATTATTGTAGGGTCTTTAATTATCAAAGAAGAAACAAGTAAAGAAACACCTTCATTTTATAATAGGCTTTTATGGGTTTTACCAAATGGAGAATTTGGTTATTATGATAAAAGGCATTTGTTTGCCTATGCAGGTGAAGACCAACATTATTCAGCAGGAAGCAAAAGATTAATTGCAAGTGTAAAAGGTTGGAAAATAAATTTACAAGTTTGTTATGATTTACGTTTTCCTGTTTGGGCCCGTCAACAAGGAGAAGAATATGATGTACTGCTTTATGTTGCCAACTGGCCAGAAAAAAGAAATCATGCTTGGAAAACATTATTAACGGCGCGCGCTATTGAAAACCAGTGCTATACCATAGGTGTGAATAGAGTAGGTATAGATGGTAATAATATAGCACATAGTGGAGACTCTTTAATTATAGGACCCCTTGGAGAAGTGCTCTATCACTGCGCTTACAAAGAAGATGTATTTACCATTACATTACAAAAAAATGAGCTCACAACAGCTCGAAATAAATTTCCTTTTTGGAAGGATGCCGATTTTTTTCAAATTCAATAATTAGAAATTAAAATATTATGCACACAAGTTTATTTGCAAAAAAATTATTTACTGGAAAAGATTGGAGAAATGAAGTGGTGATAGAAATAGAAAATGGATTAATAAAAAATATTAGTAATGATGGCTATGATGCTAATAATGCAATGCCTATGGTCATACCAGCGCTTATTGATATTCAAATATATGGTGCCGAAGAAAAATTATTATCTGAATTTCCTGAGGCAGACACTATTGAAAAAACATATCGTTATTGTTTAGCAGGGGGTGCTGCCTATTTTCAACCCACAATTGCCTCTCAAACAAATGAAATTATTTTAAAGGCCATTGATGCAGTTAGAACCTATAAAGCCAGTGGTGGAAAGGGTTGTATGGGACTGCATATTGAAGGGCCTTGGATTAATGTAGAAAAAAGGGGGGCACATCAAGCAGACATAATACACAGTCCTTCTTATGAAGAAGTAAAAGCTATTATTGAATATGGAAAAGATTGTATTGGTATGATTACCATTGCACCAGAACTAGTAGATCAAAATATTATTGATTTAATTCAAGAAAATAATATTGTTATTTCTGCAGGACATAGCAATGCAAGTTATGAACTAGCCACTAATTATTTAAATAAGGGTATAACAGTAGCTACACATTTATTCAATGCCATGAGTGGTTTACAACATAGGGCTCCAGGAATGGTGGGTGCTTTATTTAATCACCAAACTGCTATGTGTAGTTTGGTTGCAGATGGTTACCATGTCGATTTTGCTGCTATTAAAATTGCTAAAAAAATAATGGGTGATCGTTTATTCTGTATTACAGATGCAGTAACCACAACGAATTCAGGACTCTATCAACATAGTTTAGTAGGAGATAAATATGAAAGCAAGGATATTTTAAGTGGTTCTGCTTTAACACAATTGAAATCGGTGAAAAACTTAGTAGAAAATGTGGGTATTGAATTAGGAGAAGCTATAAGAATGTGTAGTGTATATCCAGCCAAGGTAATGAACCATACTACCATTAATGGCTTTATTGAAATAGGAGGAAAAGCAGACCTAGCTTGCTTAAGCGAGGACCTTTCCTTAATAAAAATGATAGTAGCTTAAATTATTTTCCAAAAGCATTCCAACCCTGTGCTGTTATATCAAATAAATTTTTACCCTTGGTAATTAATTTAGCACCTTCTTCTTTATCACACATATAACCTATCACACTAATTTCTTCTTGCAGGGTTATTTTATCGTAATCAGATTGCTTCATGGTAAATAAAAGTTCATAATCCTCTCCTCCATTCAATGCGCAAACCGTTGGATCTAAACCAAATTTAAAAGCCGCAGCTCGACTCGATTCATGAATTGGAATTTTCTCTTCATAAATTCTACAACCTAAATTACTTTGTTTGCACAAATGTAAAACCTCGCTACTTAGGCCATCACTTATATCCATCATGGAAGTAGGAAGGATTTGTTGATTTTCTAAAATTTCAATAATATCTTTTCTAGCTTCTGGCTTTAATAAACGGCCTACTATATAATCTTCATTTTCTAAATTGGGTTGTACTTGTGGGTTCTCTACAAATATTTTTTTCTCACGCTCCATAAGTGTTAATCCTAAAAAGGCTGCACCCAAATCGCCTGAAACGCAGATCAGGTCTCCGCTTTCAGCGGTACTGCGTTTGATATATTTATCCGGTGCCACTTCTCCTAAAGCAGTCACTGATATAATAAAACCTTTTTGTGAAGTAGAAGTATCTCCACCAATTAAGTCCACATCATATTTTTCACAAGCTATATTCACCCCCTCATAAAATTCTTCTAAGGCCTCTAAACTAAACCTATTACTAAAAGCAATACTCATCGTTATTTGAGTAGGCGTTGCATTCATTGCATAAATATCACTAAGATTCACCACCACTGCTTTATAGCCTAAATGTTTTAAAGGAGTATACATTAAATCAAAGTGTACGCCTTCAATTAATAAATCGGTGGTGATGACTGTTTGTTTTCCAAAATGATCTATCACTGCTGCATCATCTCCTATAGATAAAATAGTAGAGGCATTATGCGTTTCAAAATTTTCAGTAAGATGATCTATTAAACCAAATTCACCTAATTTATCAATTTCAGTTCTTTCTGTTGACATAAAATAATTTATAAATTTCCGCCAGTAATAACATTTAATAATTGATCGTGTATTTTACCATTCGTAGCTATAATGCCCGGCTGGTATGGACTGTAGGGGTTTCCTTTTAAATCAGTTACTTTTCCACCCGCTTCTTCTACCATTAAAAAACCCGCAGCACTATCCCATGCTTGCAACTTATGTTCATAAAAACCATCGAACCTTCCAGCAGCCGTCCAACATAAATCAATGGCTGCACTTCCTAGTCTACGAACAGGAATGGCTTTGCGAATTAATTTGTCGAAGATTTGTAAGGGTCCATTTTCTGTATCTAAATATTGATAAGGAAAACCAGTGACCAAACAACTGCTTAATAAATTATCTTTTTCGCTCACCCTTATTTTTTGATCATTTAAAGTGGCGCCTTGTCCTTTCTCTGCCACAAAGAGCTCGTTCATAATTGGATTGTAGACTGCACCTAATATCATATTGCCTTCCTCTTCTACCCCAATACTCACGCAACAAATTGGAATGCCGTTTGCAAAGTTGATGGTACCATCTATTGGATCAATGATCCATTTGATTTTGGAATCCTGTTTGATTTCTCCCGTTTCTTCACTTAAGATAAAATGACTAGGAAAAGCTTCCTGAATAACCTTGAAAATAGCCTTTTCTGCTGCATGGTCTGCCTCGGTTACAAGGTCGTTCATAGACCCTTTACTAGAAATTGTAAAAGAACCGTTAAAAAACCGCTTTAATTCTTTACCACCGGCCTCTACAGCCTTTAATAATGTATTTTTAATCATATAGCAAAAGTAGGTGCGTTTGCTCGAATAACATTCCTATTTTTGTAGATAATCTTTAAAAAGTAAACCCCGATTCAGTAGATGCCCATTTTTGAGATTAACCTACCAAAAACTATTCAAAAGGCTTTAGGCATTCCCCCAAGAAGCCCTAAAAGAGCACAGCTACGCGTACTCAAGAAATTACTGCGCAAAGCAAAATATACTGCTTTTGGCCAACAGTTTAATTTTGATAAAATTTTATTAAGCAAAAGAGCAGATAAAGTTTTTCAACAATCAGTACCCGCCTATAATTATAATAAAATTCATAAGGAATGGTGGCATAGAACACTTGAAGGAGAATCAGATATTTGTTGGCCAGGTAAAATAAAATATTTTGCCTTAAGTAGTGGTACGAGTGAGTCAGCAAGTAAATATATTCCCATTACCAACGATTTATTAAGGGGCAATAAAATTATTATGATTAAACAACTTATAAGTTTGTTTAAGTATAGTGAT
>Ga0114958_10003857_pt1 | contig 10579 bp, 9 predicted proteins | sample C_130208_EF_Meta_FD_89577 | JGI IMG/M metagenome (GOLD analysis project Ga0114958, IMG submission 89577) | Freshwater microbial communities from Lake Croche, Canada to study carbon cycling - C_130208_EF_MetaG | ecosystem: Environmental > Aquatic > Freshwater > Lake | place: Lake Croche, Canada... | reverse complement strand
TCCGCCAAGGAAGGTGGTGTGGACTGTGATGGCCGCTGGCGCGAGGCCGGTAATGGCTTGGATCGTCGGAATACAGAATTGCTGACCTTGGGTCGGGGCCCAAACCTCGCACGAGGTCGCCGTGACCGTGGCGGTGCAGTTCAAGACCTCCATACAGGCATGGGCCAAGAACGGCAGACTATAGGTCGCATCAATCTTTGACTTGGCCGAGGCCAGCGCCGCAACCGGGTCGGTTCCTGCCGTCTTGACCGAATTGAGCACAGCGAGTGGGTCAGCCACCAATCGGCTCGCTGTGGCCTGCAAGCTTGCAGAGTCGCGTGAGGCCAGATTGGTCGGCAGGGTCCAAGTGATCTTTGAGGTCAGCGAATTGGCAATATTCATCGCCGACCAGGTATCGGTCGCAACCACACCCACGGCATTGCCAAGATTGACCAGCGCAATCGCTCCAGCCGCACTGGCCGGCATGGTTTTCACCACGCCGCCAAGGGTTGGGCAATGTACGACGCTGGCATAGACCATGCCCGTAACCCGCACATCCATCCCAAAGACCGCAGATCCATCGACCTTGGCCGGGACATCGACCCGCGCCATGCGCTTGCCGATGACATTCGTCGTTGTCGCCAGCGTGACCGTGGTCGGCGGCGTCAGACCGGCAGCGGTGCCGACCAGATCGCTGAACAGATAGGATTTAGTGCCATTACTGACCTTACCGCCGGGAACGAGGGTCCAGGTTCCAGCTCCACCAACGATCTTTGCGGCCGCGACCAACATCTGACCCGCAGTCGCAGCCGCCTTGCGCAGGGGCGTATACCAGCCGCGCATACTGGTGCTGCCGCCGGTGAGTTGGGCACCAAAGATCGGGTTGCCAAAGGGATTGGGCCAAGCCGCCGAGGCCAGACCATGCTCGACCTTGATTTGGGTCCAGTTGAGTTGAAGCTCCTCCGCGACGAGCTGCGCGAGACCCGTCATGATCCCCTGCCCCATCTCGGTGGACCCGATTAGCAGGGTGACTGTGTCGGCACTGTCGATCCTAAGATAGGCCCCCAAGGCTGTCGCGGACTGAGCGCCCGCCGCGCCGGACACCGAAACGTTGGAATTGGACACACTGGATAGGACAACCGGAACTACAATAGCGGTGCCTGCCGCTGCTGCAACGACACCCGTAACAACGGTGCGACGGCTAACATTAACGTCGGTCTCTGCCATTTGGAGTATCCTTGTTCGCCATTGAGACTTGTGGACTGGACGGGAGCGTTAAGGTCAGAGGCCCTGTTGCGCCTTGGTAATGCGCGGATAGGTCCCGCAGACGCAGATATTGGAAGTTTCAGACGCCAGTTGGCTGCCATGATGACCGGCCTTCATGCCGCCGACCGTCGCCATCAGCATCCCGGGCTGACAAAAGCCGCACTGGGGAACCTGTTTATCAACCCAAGCCGCCTGCGCCTTCTTGCCATCGGCATCAACGGCGAGGCCCTCGACCGTCATGATCGCCTTACCGACGGCTGAACCGACATCGTAATCACAAGAGCGAACCGGCTGACCGCCCACCAACACGGTGCAGGCGCCACATATCTCGATGCCGCAACCATATTTGGTCCCGGTCAATCCAATCATATCGCGGATGACCCACAGCAGTGGCATGCTCGTGCTGGGCACGCTGACGGCGTAGTTTTTTCCGTTCACATTGAGCGTTAGGTTCGTTGCCATTTTCGGTTCGGCCCTTCCCAGTCCTAGACCCGCGTCATCGCCGACATCATCGGCCATGTAAGCACATGCTAATCTTTAGTATCTAATGGCGTAAAGCTATATTCTAAGTAAATTTCGCTTTAATATTAAATAATCAGTGCAGCATTTGAACGCTGAAGATCGAAACAGGCATTTTATAGACGCGAGAATTGATACCGGTAAACAACCACAGATAACAAACCCGCTTTATTTGATAAAAATATCAATATATAAATGACAAAATTGCGTCAGATTGGGAGAAATATCTACAACTCACGCTGTATCGAGCAATTGAGTCTATCCAACGACGAGCCTTCGCCTCATAGTCGAGTGACGCCATCAAGGCCCGACAAAAAAGCGTCACGCGACCCTAATTGACCTGCGCCCTGGTTTGGGATTGTTTGCGCACATGGCTCGACAAAACATCCAAGGACAACAACGCCGCCCCCTAGCCGTTTGGGGTCTGAGCGGTCTATTGACGACACTGGCCTTCAGTCCAGCGCAGGGTCAAGTGCTCGAGATTTCGCCAAGCGGTACGGTCATCACCCATTCCGGACCGTCCAGATACACAGCCCCCGGTCAGCCCTCTGTGAGGTTATCGCCGCCAACCGCCTCTCCCCTGCGCGTACCAACCCCCCGATCAAACCTTGGTGTTTCCCGCGTGGCCATTGCGACATCGGCGCGACACGCGGGCCTTAGTCCGGCATTGATTGAAGCTGTGGCCTGGACAGAATCTCGCATGAACCAATCGGCTCTATCGCCAAAAGGGGCACGCGGGGTGATGCAACTCATGCCCGCAACCGCCCGGCAGATGGGCGTTGATCCGGACCAACTCGAGGGCAATGTCGATGGCGGCACGCGATATCTCAGCAGTCTGCTGATGCGATTTGACGGCGATCTGATCAACAGTCTGGCGGGTTACAATGCGGGTCCAGAGGCTGTCAGCCGACATGGCGGAATCCCACCTTATCGTGAGACGAAAGCTTATGTTTCTGCGATAATGGACCGACTTGCAGACAAGGCTCTTAAAGGGGATGCGCGATGACAAACCGATCCAGCCAAATCCAGCTTTCATCGGGCGTCATAGGGCTCGTTTGGGCGTCAGCCAGCGCTGCTCAGGCCCAGGTCGCTGACCCGGCGGGATCCGCACCGATCCTCAATGCCCTGACCTGGATTCAAAACACCCTGATGGGCACGGTCGCAACGACAGCGGCGGTCATCGCCATCGCAGCCGTCGGCTTCATGATGCTGACCGGTCGGATTGACTGGCGCCGGGGCCTCACCGTCATCTTGGGTGCCTTCATCATATTTGGCGCCGCCGCCATTGTCGCGGGGATCCGTGCGGCTGCCACAGGGTCTCCCTCATGAGTCGACTGGCCTCCGATCCGGTCTTTGCTGCCCTCACCCGTCCTCAGATGATCGGCGGGGTGACCTATAGCTATGCGGTATTCAACCTGATCGTCACGCTGGAAGCCTTTTTGATCACCAAAAGCTTTTGGACCCTGCTCGTCGCCCCCGTCATCCACGTCATTGGCTATGTTGGCTGCCTGAATGAGCCCCGCTTCTTCGACCTGTGGATCACCCGCGTCCGTGAGTGCCCGCGGGTTCGGAACTTCAACTTCTGGCGCATGAATAGCTACCAACCTTGAGCCCGAATATCATCTCTCTGGGCCTTGCAGGCCGTCTTGCTGCCAAGGAAGCGCGGGTTGGCCAACGGCTGCCCTATGCGGGCCATGTCGATGAACGAACCATCCGCACCCGCGATGGCAATCTTGTGCAGATCTTGCATCTTCAGGGCCTGTCCTTCGAAACCCGTACCGATGATGAGCTGAACTACCGGAAAATCCTGCGCGAAACGCTGCTGAGAGGCATCGCCACATCGCGCCTTGCCATCTATCACCATGTCCTCCGCCGTGAAGTTACCCCTCAACTGATCGGCAAGCCAGAGACGCCCTTTGGCGCGGGTCTTGACGCAGCGTGGAAAGATCAGCTGGGCGCGCGCCGCCTGTTCGTCAACGATCTCTATCTGACGCTGGTCCATCGCCCCCTTCAGGGGGAGGCGGGGTTCATCGAAAAGGTCTTTGGCCGAGGTCAAGACCAGGCCAATCTGACTGCCAACCTGCGCAACCTGAATGCTTTGCGAGAGTCGGTCCAAGCCGCCCTCGCCCCCTATGGCCCGCGCCTCCTGACCACCATCATGACCAAGACCGGCACACGTTCGGAACCGGCGGAGGTTCTGGCCAATATCGTCAATGCTAATGCCACCAAGGTTCTCGCCCCCAGCGGCGATCTGGGCGAGGCTATTGCGACCCGGCGGCTGAATTTCGGTGCCGATGCGATGGAATTTGCGCCCTCAGGCGCGCAGCCTTCGACCTTTGGAGCCATTGTCTCGATTAAGGAATATCCAGCCAAGACGATACCGGGCCTGCTCGATCCGGTTCTTCGTCTGCCCTATGAGATGGTGCTCAGCGAAAGCTTTACCTTCCTGGATCGCCCCGTTGCGCTTGGCCGGATGAACCTGGCCCTTCGTCGCTTGCGGGCAGCAGACGATGACGCCTTTAGCCTGCGCAACGATCTGATGGCGGCACGTGACGATTTGGGCGCAGGGCGCACTGTCTATGGCGAACATCACCTGTCGATCTTGGTTCAGGCCGAGGACCTCGCCAGCCTCGATCTGGCCTGCGCCGATGTTCAATCGGCGCTGGGCGAGTCAGGCATCATCGCCGTGCGTGAACTGGTCAATCTAGAACCCGCCTTCTGGGCCCAGTTTCCCGGCAATTTCCAATATATTGCCCGCAAGGCTCTGATCTCGGCGGCGAACTTCTCCAGCTTAGCCAGCCTGCACAGCCACCCTCGTGGTCAAACCCGTGACCTCCATTGGGGCGCACCCGTGACCGTCTTGGAGTCGACAGCATCCGGTCCCTATAATTTCAGTTTCCACAATGGCGATCTTGGGAACTTCACCGTGATCGGCCCCAGCGGCAGCGGCAAGACCGCATTGCTCAACTTCCTGGCCGCACAATCTGAAAAGTTCCGGCCCCGCACGGTGATTTTCGATAAGGACCGGGGGGCCGAAGCCTTCGTACGGGCCAGTGGCGGTCGGTATGACCGGCTGTCACCGGGTGAGCCCTCGGGCCTCAACCCTCTGAAACTGCCCGATACGGCGGAAAACCGACTGTTCCTGAGGGACTGGCTATCACGGCTCTTGACCCACGAGGGGATGGAACTGGATCCCGGCGAGCAGGCGACCATCGCCGACGCTGTCGACGCGCTCTATCAGCAGGCCCCAGAGCTGCGGCAACTGGTTCATGTGCGCGATCTGCTGCAAGGCATGCGCCGTCCGGTACCCGGCGACTTAGCGGCCCGCCTTGCACCTTGGATTGGTCAAGGAGAGCATGCTTGGCTGTTTGACAATGCCGAAGACCGCATCGATCTCAGCGCACGGATGCTCGGGGTCGACATGACCCGGTTGCTCGACAGCCCAGTTCTGCGCACCCCAGCCATGATGTATCTGTTCCACTGTATTGAGCAGAGCCTCGATGGGACGCCTTCGATTATCATTGTCGATGAGGGCTGGAAGGCCTTAGACGACGAGGTCTTTGTCCGCCGTATTCGCGATTGGCAAAAGACCATCCGCAAGCGCAATGGGATCTTGGGCTTCTGCACGCAAAGTGCGTCCGATGCGTTGGACAGCAAGATCGCGTCGGCCATCGTTGAACAGTCCGCAACCCAGATCTTCTTTCCCAATTCAAAGGCCCGCCCACAGGACTATGTCGACGGATTTGGCCTGACCGAACACGAGTTTGAGCTGGTTCGGACCTTGCCTGACACCTCACGCTGCTTCCTGATCAAGCAGGCCGACCATAGCGTCGTCGCGCGGCTCGACCTATCCAATATGCCCGGATATTTGCGGGTTCTGGCCGGGACTGAGCGCAATATCCGCGCGCTGGACGGCTTGCGTGAGCGGCTCGGCGATGATCCGGCGGCCTGGCTGGAAAGCTTCATGGCGGACGCCCGCGGGGGTCGCGAATGATAGCCACCTGCGCCGCCCTTGCTGAGCATTCTGGGACCATTCGCGGGGCCATGGACGCCGTTGAGTGCCACTCCAGAACCTATGCCCAAGCTGGATATGAGGCACTGGGTGGGGCTGGATCACCTTTCCAATCGTGGCTCAATATTTTGCTGGTGATCTATGTCGCAGCGCTCGGCTATCGGCTGATGATGGGTCACGACAGTCGGTCCTTCAACCTGACCACTATAGGCCTGACCATCGGTGCGGTCGTGGCCTTGGTCGGCAACTGGACCCTCTTTCAGACCCTCGTCTTTGACTTGGTGACCAAGGCCCCGCTCGAGATTGCGGCGATTGTCACCCATCCGGCGACCAACAATTCCGCCTTTGCCGGAGATCCGCGCGCCTCCATTCAGGTGGTCTATGATCAACTATCGCTCGCGGCGACTGACCTTGCGCGGGCCAGCGGCCCCAACACCCCGATCTATGCCGGGGGCAAGTCCGGCGCGGCCCAAGCCCTTTGGCAATCGTCGCAGAGCCTATTTTACGCCACAGCCGGGGTCTTCAGCCTGAGCGTGATCACTGCCGCCGTTCTGACCGCTGTTGGCCCCATCCTCATCACCCTGTCCCTGTTCGAGGTGACCCGCGGGCTATTTGCAGGCTGGGTCCGTGGGCTGCTGTCCGCCCTGTTGGTGAGCCTGCTATGTTGGCTATCAGCGGCCCTGATGTTGTCGATCTTGGAACCCGGATTGGTGACCTTGGCTCGTCAAAGGATGGCGGGAGATCTTCAGGTGGATACAGCCTTAAGCGTCAGCGCGCTGGTCATGCTGTTTAGCGTCGTACAGGTCGGCGTCGCTGCTATGGGCGTGATGATGGCGATGGGCTTTAAATGGCCAGAGCCCGCGCGCTCAAGCGCCGGGCCTCGTCAGCCTCAGTCCGATGTGTCCATGACCGGAATGGCAGGCCGCAGATCGCGCGAGACCCTTTCTCGTGCTGAGCAGCTCTCCACGACCCTTCGCCAGTCCCCTGCCAGCCAAGCCTATAGAACGGACTCGACCGCTTCGCGCCCCTCATCCTCGATCCCGGGCATAGCGACCAATGACACTGATCAACGCCTAACCGGCATGACCAACCGACGCGCTGGCCGATTGCCTGACCAGGACAGGGTAAGACCATGATCCGCCGCCTCGTTCTCCTGATCGCTCTGAGCCTTTTGATTGGCAGCCCAGCCCAAGCGCTGGTTGCGCCAACACCTGGCCCGGGTGATGGACGGATCCGCACAACCCTCTATGACCCCAATCAGGTGGTCATGCTCACCGGGGTCTTGGGCTATCAGTTCAGCATCGGTTTTGGTGAGGGCGAGCGAATCGAGAATGTCTCCATTGGAGATGCGATGGGTTGGCAAGTCACGCCAAACGCCAAGGCCACCTTGCTGTTCATCAAGCCGATCTTGGCGGGGGCCACGACCAATATGACGGTGGTGACGAACCTTCGTCGCTATGCGTTCGAGTTGGCCGTTGAGAAACGCTCCGGCAAGGCTGCGGCTGGAACGGCGCTCTATGGCCTGCAATTCCTCTATCCCGCGCCGCCGAAATCCAGCGAACCGGTGAAGCAAGAGCCCCCCGCGCCCCCAACCATCGCCAACAGCGCCTACAGCTATGAAGGTTCGACACAGACTTTGCCCAGTCAGGTCTTTGATGATGGCAAGGCAACCTATTTCCGGTTTGCAGAGCGCGGTACCTATCCGGCGGTCTTTGTCCTCGAAGAAAAAAACGGCGAGTCCATCGTTAACTCGGCTACGCGCGGCGACTATCTGGTGGTCGATCAGGTCGCCAAGGGCTTCGTCCTGCGCCAAGGCGATCAGGTGACGCGCATCTTTAACGAAGGGTTCGAAACCCAGTCCGTCGGTCCGCTCAGCCCTCGCCCGAGGGTAAAGCCCAAATCGCGAGGCCTGTTTCGCAAATGACCATCCCCGATAAGGATAGTGCTGTCTTCGACTATGGCCGAGGCCTAACGCCCGGGGTTCAGGTCCGGTCCATGCCTTGGGTGATGCCGTTGGCCATTGTTGGGCTCGCCGTCCTTGGCGGTCTCGTCTTTACAAGCCTGCAATCGGCTCGCCTTGCGCGGCAAAAGTCAGCAGAGACCACTCCGCAACCTGCCCAGGCACAGCCATTTGAGCCGGCTGTAGTGCCCCCTGTCACGGTGACCACTGCCCCCCCTGCCTTCCCCGTCGCTATGCCGGAGGCCATTGCGGCCCCGATCCCATCGTCAACGGTCGCCCTCGCGCCGCAGACGGTAGATACAAGCGTTCGCCTGAAGGCCCCTGCCGTTATCGTCGACCTGTCGGGACAGGCCGCTGCGGTCCAAGCCCAAGCCCAGCCTGCCGCCTCTGCGCTGCAAGGGGTCAGCGGCGACAATAGCCGCATGACGGCCGAGGACCGCTTCACCGCAAGGGTACTCAGCGGTTCAGCGGAGACCGCGAGCGCCACCAGCATTGGCAACCTCTCGACGACAGCCGTTCAGGGCACAGTTATCCCAGCCGTGCTCGAAACAGCGATCAACTCTACCCTTCCCGGCTTTGTGCGCGGCGTCGTCACCCGCGATGTACGCGGGTTTGACGGCAATCTTGTGCTGATCCCACGAGGCTCCAAGCTCATCGGCCAGTATCACACCGGGGTTGCCCAGGGCCAATCTAGGGCCTTTGTCGTTTGGTCGCGCGTGGTCACGCCTGAGGGCATATCCGTCGATGTTGGCTCTCCCGCAACCGATACGCTTGGCCGCGGCGGCATTGAGGGCGAGACGGACAATCAGTTTTTCCGCCGATTTGGTGGTTCCATCATGCTGTCTGTATTGACGGCGGCCTTGGACTCGGCGACTGGCCATGGGTCAAACAGCACGGCCATCGTGATTGGCTCCAGCACACAAGCGACCAATATTGCGCAGATCGCTCTCCAGAAGCAGATCGATATTGCGCCGATCATCCGTATTCCGCAGGGCGAGCCTATCCGGGTATTTCTGGTCCGCGATGTCGATTTTTCGAAAATCACGGGCGTGAATGCGCGGCCAAAGGCCCCGACGCGATGAGCGAAGGCCTGTTCCTCCAAAGCTACCTTGCCCCTTTAGAACCATGGCTAAAAACCGAGCCGGTAACCGATATCTTGGTCAACCGACCTGGCGAGGTTTGGGTGGAGACGCAGACCCAAGGCCTGACAAGGCACGAGGCTCCGGACCTGACCGAAGTCGTTTTGGGCCGATTAGGACGCCAGATCGCGGCGGCAACCCATCAAGGTCTCAGTCGCGAACATCCCCTGTTAAGCGCGTCCCTACCCGACGGCTCTCGGGTGCAGATCATCGCGCCGCCCGCCTCGCGGGACGGCTTTTTGCTGGCTATCCGGCGCCATGCGATTATCGATCTCGATCTCAACCGGTTGGCCGAAGGTCACTTTTTTGAACCTAGCCAAGCTGGCCAGGACATTGACGATGACCGGTACCTACAAGACCTCCTCACCAAGGGAGAACGCCAAAGGTTTTTGAGCGAGGCGGTAAAGCGTCGAAAGACCATCGTTATTTCGGGCGGAACTGGATCAGGCAAAACGACACTACTCAATGCTCTACTCAAAGAAATTCCCGAGGACGAGCGGCTTGTGCTGATCGAAGACGCGCCAGAGGTCCAGCTTGGACGTGACAATTCAATCGGCCTTCTCGCAGTTCGAGGCGATCAGGGAGAAAGCCAGGTCGATGCCCATGACCTGCTGACCGCCGCCCTACGCATGAGGCCCGACCGTATCTTGCTGGGGGAACTGCGCGGACGAGAGGCGCTCGCCTTTTTGCGTGCGGTTAATTCTGGGCATCCGGGCTCGATCACGACCGTCCACGCCAATGATCCCAAGGGTGCGCTCGATCAAATCACCCTGCTGACCATGGCCGGGGAAATCACGCTCGACTGGGCAACGGCCCGCGCTCAAATCGATCGCATGGTCGATATTGTAGTTCAAGTGAGCCGCAAAAATGGCCGCCGAGGCGTTCAAGAGATCGCCTTTACACCCCGCCGTCAGGGCTAGAGAAAACCGAGATAGGGCGAGTTGAAGTTTTTGAGGTTCGGGAAAATGGTCATAAGGTCGCTGTCGGACGCGCCAAGCCAACGGCCCATCGTCGCCCCATACTGATCCACAGAAACGCGCGGGATCATGATCGATCCGGCGAAGTCGGGATTGTTGAAGCTGCCCTTATCCAAGCCAACCGTTGGGAACTGGCCGTAAATATCCTTGCCCTTGACCGCGCCGCCCATCACGAAATGGTGGCCGCCCCAGGCATGGTCGGTGCCGTCGCCATTGGTGGCAAAGGTGCGAGAAAAGTCCGACGCCGTGAAGGTGGTGACGTTGGCGCGCATATCGAGACCGCCAATATTGCCCAGTACCCCATCAAAATAGGACATGGCGTGGGCGACCTGTGTCAAGAGGCCCGGCTGGGCGTCGTTCTGATAGTCGTGATTGTCAAAGCCGCCGATGCCGACAAAGAATACCTGTCGCTTCAGGCCCAGCGAAGGCCCCGCCGCGATCATCTTGGCGACGGACTGAAGCTGCACGGCAAGCGAATTTTGCGCGCTAACGCCCGTAGAGGGATGGATATAGGGCGTCGGCGCGGGGATGGCTGCGGGCACAGACGCGAGGAAGGCCGCGTTCAGACCGGCGGCGGCACTGATCGAGCGCGCGGTCAGATCATTATAGTCCGCGCTCATCATATTGGTGTTGGTGGAACTCTGAATGATGTCGCGCATGATGGATGGGGCAACACTAGAGCCAAACACCGAGGTCGCATTGGTTCCGGTGATCGAGACCGCAGGCG
>Ga0114958_10003856_pt1 | contig 10580 bp, 8 predicted proteins | sample C_130208_EF_Meta_FD_89577 | JGI IMG/M metagenome (GOLD analysis project Ga0114958, IMG submission 89577) | Freshwater microbial communities from Lake Croche, Canada to study carbon cycling - C_130208_EF_MetaG | ecosystem: Environmental > Aquatic > Freshwater > Lake | place: Lake Croche, Canada... | reverse complement strand
GTTGCGCCGCACTGGCTCCCCTGTGTCTTTCGCTGACTCGGTCGCGGCTGTGGTAGCTCCCACGGGCTACTCACCTGACTCAATTGAATGGGATTCTTACCGTCGTGAAGACGGTAAATGGATCATCACTGCACTTTTGCCTTCTTGGAAGCATGGCACCAAGGCCGTTTGGACCTATGACTACAGCGGTCGCAACTTGCATCCACTCGATGATGTGGCGCGGCGCTTGATGGGTGTAGAACCAGAAGGCGACATGGATTTCATCACCGATACGCCAATTGCTGTTCTTGTACAAGAAGCAGAAATTGAATTCATCGAAGAAAATCGTCCGCGACTCATGGCAGTGCCGGCGTTAGCCGCTGACGAAGAAGATGATGTTGTTGTCGTTGAGATGCTAGAAATCTTCGAGGACGAGAACAACACATTAATGTTGCCCATGCCAACACAAGAACCAACGGCGCCGACTAAACCTGTGATCAAGAAGCCAGCCAAGTCCAAAGGTCGTCGCGCGAGTATTCCAACTTGGGATGAAATTCTGTTTGGTACCAGCAAGAATGACGACGTTTAGTTTTTAATTCTGCTTGACGTTCACGAAACTTGACGTTCACGAAACTGAGCGTCAAGAACCTTTGACTACTAAACAGGGTATTTCCCATTCCGCCATGCTGAATGACCCGTGCTGACCCGTCAAAGCGGAAACTCTTTTATCAACCATCGATGTCAGTGCAACGTTTCCTTGCGCTAATACGAGAACATCCCCGATTCGATCAACCACATCGTCAATCACGTTACCCATGAGGTCGCTGGCCAATAACTCGTCACGTTCAATGACACGTGCATTGTCACCTAACGCGGTTCGCCAACGATGCGCCACATGTGTGGCTTGCCCATCGTCCACATAAATGTGTCGAGCGCGCGGTTCGCCCGCGAGCATGCGTACACCCGCAGTGAATTCGGGATGCGTGTCAACGGAAATTTTTACATCGCAGTTCACCATCCCGTGATCTGCCGTGACGATTAAACGCGATGAAGGTGGCAACGCGTTACGAAGTTGATCAATGAGTTGATCGACTCGTACCAGTGCCGCAATCCACTGAGTGCTGCCAACACCAAATTCATGACCCACCCGGTCAAGTTCTGCCCAGTACACATAGGTGAAACTGGAGTTGGCGTTCGTGGCAGCAAGAACTCCAGCGACCCGCTCTTTGACATCTTCGGCACCGCAATATTGCCCTCCTCGAAGCACCGCTCTTGTGAGTCCACTTTCGCGATAAGCCTCCGGAGCCACACTGGTGACACGAATGCCGGCTGTATTCATCTGCTCAAATAATGTTGGTTCAGGTTGGATAGCCAAGGCTGGCATTCCTGATGCCCAATGCAAGGGCACCAAGATGCCTTCGAATTCTGGGACCCAGAAAGAAGCACCGACCAACCCGTGTGTACCTGGTAATTCACCAGTTCCAAAGGATCCCAAGGCCACCGGAGTAGTCGACGGCACAACGGTTGCAGCTCTTGGACCGTTAAGTGACGCCAATACTGGAGCGAATTGAGCAAATTCTTGTAGTTGATTGCTACCGAGTCCATCGATAAGAGCGCACACAATATGTTGCGGCTCATCTAATCCGATGTGATCAATAAAGCCATTGATACCAAGCGCTGCGGCGCACGAAGGAACGATGTCGGATATCGATAATTGCGCGGGCGCACGGGGCAGATCGCTGATCATTATCGCAATCGAGATGCAGTGGCCTGCGAAAGTGATGCGGCAAACGCTAGCGCCTGGCCAACGACCTCAGCTCCATCTGCAACCTGAGAAACACGAACGGACAGGTCATCATTGCTCGTAGTTCCGGTGTACCCATGATCTGCATCGCAGGCTGGATCTCCGCAAGATGCCGGCTCAAGTTCAATTCTGGACACTGCTCCCCAACCAATGGTTAAGACAACCTCGGCTGCGCTGCCACCCAATTGATGGGATGCAGGTTCCGTCACCACACGAGTCACGACCACCGAATCGACTCGCTCTAAACGAACCGCTTCGGTTGAAGCTGTGGCGAAGGAAACAGGATGAAGTTCATCAGCAGGGTGCTCATCCGTGTGGCCCACGATGAGGAGAGTTGAAGTCAGGGCCAGCACTGTCACGTGTCGACGCAATTCATCATGATCGAATGTGGCCTCGTGGTGAACGAGATAAGCCTGCAGAGTCTCGCCCGCCAAAGCAGTTTCTAGCGCGTCCGCAACCAGGTCAGGGTAATAACCACTTCGTTGGATATCTGATCGTAAGGACACGTCTAAGTCAGCCACGCACTTATCCTGCCATGCGACGCACGCGTGGGTCGAATACTTGCGGATTAGCTTTCACCGTGATCGAAATCGAAGCCGTGCGCTGATCTCCGATATATCTGAGATCAGCCAGACTCACCAGCGCAATCTCAGGAGCCAGTTCATGTAGCCAGCTCAAACGGTGGAGCACTTCGGCATACGACTTAGCTAATAGTGCACCGCCTACAAGCGGGAAGGCCCGTACCGATTCAACGGCGTCCAGGGTGTGATTGGGATGCATGGGTGCCAGGCGATAGACAACATCGTTGAGCACTGCAGCCATGGGATCGGCTACACCAAAGCCGCACACCGAGCCGAACTGAGGATCAATAAACAAAGTGAGCGTGCAGCCTCGGCCAACCAGACCCGCTGCCGGAACGTCTTGCAATGCAATTCCCAATGCCGAAAGCAGTTCATGGGATTCGCGATCAGTGAGGTGGGTTTCGTTTCTGGCGAGTACCGAGGCGACGATGTTGGAAATGGACTCAACATCGACATTTTCAGGCGGCTCAGGACCAATAGCTTGGGTTGCACGCCAACGATCAAAGTTTTGCAAACGACTTAATGACATAAGTGCATCTTCAACATCCAAGAAGGTTGGGATGCCATCGATAACCCGAAAGCCGTCTACCGATCCCTGCATTACAGCCAGCACTGGTTTTGCTGCGTCGTGACCTTCTTCCAGCAGCATCAATCGAATTCGGTCATCGGGGCTTCCACCCGTTCCTGGACTGTGGATCAACAGCAGCGCCCCCACCGCCTCTTCCTCCAGCACCCGGCGAACTGCTGCTCGATAATCCTCAGGATCTTGCGCCGTTGGGATGATGATGGGGCCGGCAGAAATTTCGCACCCCGTGCGATGGGCAGCGTTGCTGGCCAACACCATCAAGGCCTCACTGTTGCCCACAATCGCAATACCTGCATCAGTTGGCAACGGCTGACTATCAATCACACCCGCGAGGTTGAGCATGTCGTCTATTGAATCCAAAACGATGGGTCCTGCAGCTTGCAGAATGTCTTCAACTGCTTGTTCGCTCAAGAAGGTTCTTTCAGCCCGATGACCGGATGGCAAATTTAGTCCGGCCCCGCCTACTCGAACCATGAGTACGGGCTTAACTGAAGCGATTCTGCGCACGAGACGAGCGAATTTTCGTGGATTGCCGAAGCTTTCGATGTACAACAGAATCGCTTTAGTCCTGGCATCTGATTCCCAGAATTGCAAGAAATCATTACCTGAAACATCCGCTCGGTTACCTGCTGACACAAAGGCGCTCACACCCAATCCGCGTCGGGTCAGTCTTCCCAGAATCGAACCACCAAAAGCACCCGATTGACTAAAGAAACCGAGAGATCCGGCATGCGGCATTGACTCAGCAAGAGAAGCGTTGACGCTGACCTCTGGATCGGTATTGATCAAACCGAGCGCGTTTGGTCCGACTAGTCGGATGCCGTGGGCACGGCAGTAAGCCAGCAATTGCGCCTGCAGGCGTTGACCCTCGGGACCCGCGTCGCCGAAACCTCGACTGAGAACAATGAGTCCACTGATTCCTGCTTGCGCTACTTCCGGTACGACCTGCATCACCACGTTGGCCGCCACTGCAACCACGGCAAGATCTATTGATCCTTGATCATGCAAATTTGAAACACAAGGTATTCCCAACACTGACTCAGCAGTGGGGTGTACCGGGATGATGCGACCGCTGAAACCACCTGCGATCAAATTGGCCACCACGATGCGGCCGACATTTCCGGGTGTATCTGACGCGCCAATGACCGCTATCGATGCAGGCGTCATGAGTAATTGAACGCTGCGCGCTTCCGCTCGATGCTCCCGCGCAACTGTGACTGCTCGGCTTTGCTCCGTGGATGCGATGGCGAAACTTATGGACAACACATCATCTTCGTAGCGCTGCGCAACCGTATAACCAGCTTCCTTGAATGTATTAATCATTCGCCGATTTTCAGGAAGCACTTCAGCGACGAACCTGCTAATTCCGCGGTCGCGCCCAGCTGCCGCCAGGTGTTCGAGAAATACAGAACCTAATCCGCGCCCTTGATATTCATCGCGAATGTTGAAAGCAATTTCGGCATCGGTCTCATTTATGCGGTCATAGCGGCCAACACCGACGATCTCATCGTTCACGAGTGCGACAAATGCAACGCGGTCGCGGTGGTCGACATTGGAGAAGCGTTCAAGTTCGCGAGCGGAGAGTTCTGGCTTAGACGTGAAGAAGCGAAAATAAATCGTTTCCGGCGACAGACTCTGGTGGAAATCCTGAAGCCGAGGTGCGTCCTGCGGCACGATTGGGCGCAAATGGACTGGCCGCCCGTTGGACAGCACAACATCGGCTTCCCATTCGATCGGGTAATCAGCACCAGGCATAGTTCACATTGTGACCTCTCTGGGCAGGTTGATGCCCGGCGCACCTCACATCCGACTCGCCGTAGGCCCACCACGCTAGGTCGACCCATTGCCGATAACGTCGTATGTCAGCTTCGAAAGGGCATCTACATGGCACGCCGCACGTCACGTAACACAACTCCCCCTGGGGACGGTCGCATCATCGATGTCGACGTTTCCTCGGAGATGCAGGCCTCATTCTTGGAATATGCCTATTCCGTGATCTATTCGCGTGCCCTGCCTGACGCCCGCGACGGCTTAAAACCCGTACAGCGACGAATTCTGTTCCAGATGGGCCAAATGGGTCTGCGCCCAGAACGTGGCCACGTCAAGAGCGCTCGTGTGGTCGGCGAGGTGATGGGTCGATTGCATCCCCATGGCGACTCGGCGATTTATGACGCGCTCGTTCGAATGGCTCAACCCTTTTCCCTGCGCCTACCCATGATTGATGGCCACGGCAACTTTGGCTCACCCGATGACGGACCAGCAGCAATGCGTTATACCGAGGCTCGTTTGGCCACGGCAGCAATGTCAATGACCGCCACAATCGATGAAGAAACCGTCGATTTCATCCAAAACTATGACGGCCGTGAAACCGAACCGGTTGTGTTGCCTGCTGCGCTGCCAAACCTTCTCGTCAATGGTGCTTCGGGAATCGCTGTAGGTATGGCTACCAATCTGGTACCCCACAACCTCATTGAGGTTATTGGCGCGGCTCGCTACTTATTGGATCATCCAGCAGCCTCCCTTGACGAAATCATGCGTTTCATTCCTGGGCCTGATCTTCCAGGAGGCGGTGTCATCGTCGGACTAGATGGCGTACGAGATGCATACGCCACTGGTCGCGGTAGCTTTAAAGTTCGGGCGCGAACGCGATTTGAACAGGTCAGCCCCCGCCGGCAAGGCATTGTTGTTACAGAACTTCCGTTGAATATTGGACCTGAGCGCGTTATCGAACGAATGAAGGATCTCGTGCAGTCCAAGAAATTATTGGGTATTGCCGACGTCGCTGATCTCACCGATGGTGAATCTGGCCTGAACTTGGTGATCGAAATCAAGAATGGTTTCAATCCTGAAGCTGTTTTAGAACAGTTATTCAAATTGACACCTATGGAAGATCAAGTCAGTGTGAATGCGGTGGCACTTGTTGATGGGCAACCGCGAACCCTTGGCATCATTGAACTCTTGCAAGTATTTCTTGACCACCGTATTGATGTCGTGCGACGCCGCAGCACTTATCGGCGTAGGCGTGCGCAGGAACGTTTACACCTTGTCGCAGGCTTGCTTCTTGCGATTGTTGATATAGACGAAGTCATCCAACTTATTCGTGAATCCGATGACGCCGCTGGCGCACGTGATCGACTCATGCAAGTTTTTGATCTCAGCATCGACCAGACGAACTACATTCTTGACATGCCGCTTCGACGTTTGACGAAGTTCTCGCTTATTGAGTTAGAAACCGAAGCCGAGTCATTGCGCGCAATCATCGATGAACTCACCAGAATTCTCGATGACGAGAAGGTGCTGCGTGGTTTAGTTTCAGACGAACTGCAAGCTGCTGCAAAAGAACATGGCACCCCTCGCCGCACGCTCTTGATGGAATCCGCATCCATGCCGCTCACCTCGGCAATGCCGCTTGAAGTCAACGATGAGCCCTGCGTTGTTCTGCTCTCGAGCACCGGGCTTCTTGCTCGCACAGCGCCGATTGCAGCCTCGGAAATAGATGCGTCTCAGCGGGCTCAACACGATGTGATCATTAGCGCATGCGCAGCCACGACTCGAGGTGACATTGGCATCGTCACTACAGCCGGACGGGTGTTGCGCCTTTCAGTATTAGAACTGCCGAATATGCCTCCGGTGCATGGGGTTCCGGCACTGAGCGCTGGTGCTCCTGTGAGTGCATTCTTGGACTTGCCTAGCGGCGAGCAAGCACTTGCACTGACCGCATTGGACGAAACCGGAGGATTACTACTCGTCACTGCTCAAGGCAAGGTGAAACGTGTGGTTGCCGATTCGCTCGCGAAACCTTTCTGGGAAGTGATCCGTTTAGATGACGGTGACCGCGTCGTTGGCGCGATGCGTCTTGATGATCAGATGGCAGAAAGCCATGACATTGCCATTGTCACCAACGACGCGCAGGTGTTGCGCTTTCCCGCGACTTCCGTTCGACCAACTGGTCGAGCTGCGGGAGGAATGGCCGGAATTAAATTGAACAGCGGCGCTTTGGCGATTGCTGGATTTGGTGTCGATCGCAATCGGGAAGCAGTTCTGGTCACCGTCGCTGGCTCATCAGCTGCTTTGCCAGGTACAGATGCCGGAACCATTAAGGTCAGCGATTTTGAAGAAATTCCGCCAAAGGGACGCGGAACTGGTGGCGTTCGCAGTCACAAGTTGAGGTCAGGTGAGGACACCTTGCTCCTAGGTTGGGTAGGGCCAGGGCCGGCTCGGGCAGCAAGTGCAGCTGGAGTGCCAATTCATCTTCCGCAAGCGTTAGCAAAGCGCGACGCCACCGGGCTACCTGGAAGTTTGCCGATAGCCGCTCTTGGAGGGCAATTATGAGTCAGGCCTGCACGCTGCAATCAACGCTAGCCGATGAGCCACTGGCCGGTACTGCTCCAGTTGTGAGTTGTTACGTAATCATCGAGCAGCCCGGACCATGGGGTCGAGAAGCTCTCTTGGACAGTCACCTCTCTCGGGAATTAGGTGAGCAGCTGCTCGCCCTCACCAATGGCACCCAGGTCAAAATCGTGCTCGCTCGACATCCTGATCGCCTCGAACGTGATCAGGCAGCCGGCCACAATGTTTGGATAGCGCACACTGCCCCTGGGCATCGCGGTATGCGTCACGGCATGGTCGAAGATCTCACTGCGCTACTAGCTTGGGACTATGAGGCAATTGCTCAAGGCAATCTGCCACCGATCGGCCATATTCAACGTCGGCAATTGACCTTCGTGTGTACCCATGGCTCCCGCGATGCCTGTTGCGCGGTTGTGGGGCGTCCTGTTTACGACGAACTGCTGGCGTCAGTACCGCTTGACGAACGCTCACTGGTGTGGGAAGTCAGCCACCTTGGTGGACATCGGTTTGCACCAACTCTTTTATCACTCCCATCAGCTTCAGTACACGGACGACTTTCAGCCGCCGAAACCATCGAAATGCGTACTGCAGCTGGTGCCGGATTAGTACACCTCAATGGTTTTCGGGGTCGAAGTTCCTTCCCAGCTCCACTACAGGTCGCGGGTATCGCAGTTCGTAACGTCTACGACATCAAAGAAGCCGACGCGATTGACGTGCTGCGAGTGGTCAATGATCGCGCGGTACCAGCACCAACCAGCATCGTTTTTCTCGATGACAAGATGGAAACAGAAGTCCGACACACTGATGGACGTACCTGGCGAGTTCTCGTGCAACGAACGCAGTTGCCAGGCCAGCGCTCTGAGTCATGCGGTAAGTCTCCAGAGTCTATTTTCGCATGGAGTGTGCGCGAATTGCATCAGACAGCAGACTGGCAGCGTTAGCCAAGAGTCGAAATTTCAATCATCGAAGCATGATCACTAATCGTCATGCGATCGATGCCAAACTGTGTGCCAAGTTCACGTTCAGCACGGTCGATTGCACGCCACCCCGCAATCGTTACTGCCTCAAGATTACGTGAGGCAAGCAATTCATCTATTTCGTGAGTGCTGTCAGGGAGCACTCCTGCTTGAACATCAGCGAGCAAAGTGGCGACAGTTTCCGATGCATCTTTTTTGTTCGTTCCAATAATTCCCGACGGACCGCGCTTAATCCATCCTGCGGCATAAAGGCCTGGCTCAATTCTTCCTTCGATCTGCACAACCGTGCCAGAGTCGTCATCAAAGGCAACACCTGGAAGTCCAGTGCCTCGATAGCCAATACTTCGAACCAAGAATTCAACAGGTAGATCAAGAACTTCACCCGTACTCGCCAACGAACCCGATTGAGTGAATTCAGTGCGCTCAACCTGCACCATCGAGACGTGATTGGTGCCAGCTACAGCGATTGGCCGAGTGAGGAAATGCAAATGAAGTTTTCTCCCCGATGAAGCCGGGCGATCCATCCAGCCTCGAACAACTTCAACATTTCGAGTAGCCACCCGTTGATCGGTTGCCCAAGCCGCTTCCGACTCCAGACCAATCGGATCTACTTCCACCGCGCAATTTTCCAATTCGCCTAACTCTCGCAACTCCTTGGTGGTCCAAGTTGCATGCGCGGGGCCTCTGCGTCCCAGAATATGAATATCAGTCAATGACATCGCTGCCAATGTCTTTCGCACGTGAACCGGCATGTCTGTTGCGTGCAATTCATCGGCTGTTTTAGCCAAAATTCGAGCGACGTCTACTGCAACATTTCCGAGTCCGATAACTGCCGCATGTGAAACAGTCGGCAGGTACAGCTCAAAGAAGTCCCGATTCGCATCTGGATGCCCGCAGTACCAAGCAACGAAATCTGTGGCACCCACACAGCCGGCGAGTGACTCCCCTGGTATTCCAAGCGTGCGATCTGCGGAAGCGCCATAGGTCAAAATCACGGCGTCGTAGGCAGCACGTAATTCAGAAACCTGAACATCTGTTCCAACGGTGACATTTCCAATGAAACGAATTCCCGGTTGATCCCAGATGCGATCCAACGTGTCGCGAATTGAACGAATACTGAAATGGTCGGGGGCAACGCCATATCGAACCAGACCAAATGGCACGGGCAACCGATCGAAGACGTCGACTACTGCATGGCCGTCAGACACCAACTCTGAAGCCGCGTACATACCCGAAGGGCCTGATCCAACAACTGCGACGCGAAGCGGCCGATCCATCTACATACCCCTAACAAGAATTAAAGGATTAACGATAGTCACTGACTACCTCGCGACGACCACTGAGGCCTTGCGATAACGTGCCCAATTCAATCGATTTTGGAGTCTTCATGCCTTTTATTCAGATGACTTTGCTTAAAGGACGTTCTGTTGAGCAAAAGCGCGAACTGATCAGCAAACTCAACGCAGCTGCCGCTGAAGTGCTCGGTGGAGATCCTGCGCGCATCCGCATCGCTCTTGTAGAGGTCAGTGGTGATGACTGGGGCATTGGCGGGGAAACCTTCAATGACATCGCTGCACGAGGCTGATTGCTCCCAAGAAAAAGCAGGCTGACCCGGCCCTAAGCCGAGTACGGCTTGATACGGCCAGTGTGGACGTCGTATAACGCGCCACCGACAACCAGGTCCTTGGGGAGCAATGGGTGTGAGCGGATCCGTACAACGTCGGTGATCAAGGCGCTTTCTTGATCATCCACGGTACGAAATTCAAAGCTGCGTGTATTGATTCCAAACTCGGCTTCGATCTGTGTGTGAATCTCAGATTCAGAAGCACTGGCCATCCGGCAGTCGGTATGGGGCATTACGAGTACCCGGGTAACTCCGAGCAAGTAGCTGGCCAGGATCAAGGTGCGCAAAACGTCATCCGTCACGCGCGCGCCCGCATTTCGGATAATTTTCACGTCGCCGGCCTGCATGCCCAGCAGATTGAGTGGGGCGATCCGAGAATCCATACAGGTGATGACGGCTAAACCTTTTGCCGCGCGCCCACTCAGCCCAGAATCAGAGAAGGTCCGAGCGAATTCGGCATTCCCACCTAGAACATCGGCGAAGGCAGTTTGCGGAAACTCGGTTAGGTGCTCAGCATCGTAAATCGGCATGACCTCAACCTAACGGATTAGGCATCGATTCGGTCGCGATCTAGACCTGATGCCCCATCAACGATGAATTCTTTTCTTGGACCCACGTCGTTTCCCATGAGCAAATCAAACACAGCGGTGGCAGCGCTCACATCGTTCATCGTGATGCG